>ENA-ORDP01001088-ORDP01001088.1-marine-sediment-metagenome-genome-assembly--contig:-NODE-1088-length-15541-cov-12.077618_pt1 | contig 15541 bp, 7 predicted proteins | sample MGYA00248627_ERZ508539 | MGnify/ENA primary metagenome ERZ508539 (study PRJEB26208, sample SAMN05571518) | marine sediment metagenome | biome: deep sea; feature: Hydrothermal vent; material...
CGCCGCCGAACTGCTGGCGGACCAGTACACCCTGGTCATCACCAACGTGCCCTACTTGGCCCGCGGCAAGCAGAGCGAAACCCTGCGCAAGTTTGCCGACGACCACCACCCAACGGCCAAACAGGACTTGGCCACGATCTTTCTTTCTCGCAGCTTGTGCTGGCTGGGCGGGCACGGCACCACGGCTCTGGTGACGCCCCAGAACTGGCTATTCCTCACCAGCTACAAGAAGCTGCGCGAGAAGCTGCTCAAGGAGCGGACTTGGAATCTGGTGGCGCGATTGGGGCCGCGGGCCTTTGAGACCATTGGCGGTGAGGTAGTCAATGTTTCGTTGGATGTGATTTCCGCCGATAAGGCGGAGGCCGACTGGCGGATGGCGGGGATCGATGCGTCAAATGGTCAGACGTCGCAAGAAAAGGCCGCCCTGTTGCGAGGCGAGACAGGCGAAGAGCACGAAGCCGAGGCGCAGGCGGATGGGGTGGTGCGCTTGGTGGTGCAGCGTGAGCAGTTAAAGAATCCAGATGCTCGAATTTCATTCGACGATCTAAGTAGCAGTTTACTGTTGGCGGATGTCGCCGACTATGGCAAGGGGAGTACAACTGGAGACGGACCAAGATTTCTTTTGCACTTCTGGGAATTCCGGGCCGTAGAAAAACATCACGTCTATTGGCTCAACTCTCCGACAACGACGGAGCCTTGGTCTGGCCGGATGGAGCTGTGCAAGGTGCCGCTTGATAACCAAGAACTTAATATTCAACTAGGTTGCCGTTTACACGGACAAAACGTTTTTAATCGCAACGGCGTTGTTGTGAATAAGATGCGGCGTTTGGAACCGTTTCTTTATGCGGGTGAGGCATTTGATGACAATATCTGTCCTATTTGTCCTAGTGACACCATATTGGTGCCGGCGGTTTGGGCCTTTGTCACCGCGGAAGAGTACCACGATGCGGTTCGTGCGGTAGACCAGGCACTCAAGGTTACTGCTGCAACGCTTACGAAAGTGCCTTTCGAATTGGGTAGCTGGAACAAGGTTGCTGCCGACAGGTACCCTTATGGCCTCCCCGAACCCCAATCCAACGATCCCACCCAATGGCTCTTCCACGGCCATCCCGCCGGCATGGTGGCGGCAGGGCCGGCGGTGCGCTCGCCCTGGGGTATCGCCGACCCGGTGGGCACCGAGCGCCATCCCTCGCTGATCTGCCGGGAACCCAACCTGAAGGACGTGCTCCAGGTGGCCGTAGCCCGGCTGCTGGGTTACTGCTGGCCGGCGGAGCAGGACGCCGACATGCGCCTGGACGAAGCCGCCCGCGCCTGGGTGGAGCGTTGCCAGGAGCTGGATGGATTCGCCGACGGGGACGGCATCGTGGCCTTGCGGCCGGTGCGCGGCGAGCGCTCCGCCGCCAACCGCCTGCGCCGGCTCCTCGCCGCTGCTTTCTGCGAGGGGTGGAAGCCCTCCCGCGAGCGCGAATTGCTTCAGGCGGCGGCCGGCGACGGCAAGCCTGCCGACAGCCTGGAGGACTGGCTGCGGGACGATTTCTTCATCGAACACTGCAAGCGGTTCCACCATCACCCCTTCATCTGGCACCTCTGGGACGGCCGCAAGGACGGCTTCCATGTCCTGATCAACTACCACCGCCTCGCCGGCCCCGACGGCGAGGCCCGCCGCACCCTGGAGTCCATCACCTACAGCTACCTGCGCGAGTGGATCGAGCGACAGAAGCGCGAACAGAAAGAAGGCAAGGAAGGCGCCGACGCCCGCCTCGCCGCCGCCCTGGATCTCCAGGCCCAGCTCGAAATAATCCTCGCCGGCGAACCGCCCCACGACCTATTCGTGCGCTGGAAACCCCTGCACGAACAAGCTATCGGCTGGGACCCCGATATCAACGACGGCGTGCGTCTCAACATCCGCCCCTTCATGAGCGTGGAGCTGCGCAAAGGCGGCCGCAAGGGCGCCGGCATCCTGCGTTGGAAGCCCAACGTCAAATGGAGCAAGGACCGCGGCAAGGAACCCCAAAGTCTGCGCCCGAAAGAGGACTTCCCCTGGTTCTGGTCCTGCCCCGGCGACGGCAGCTTCGAAGAACGCACCGACTTCATGGGCGGCGACACCTTCGACGGTAACCGCTGGAATGATCTTCATTACACTAACGCTTGCAAGCGCACAGTACGAGCGAAAAGGGAGGATACGACATGAGTTTCAGCCGACAACCTGCCATAAAATGGCATAAGGAGATCCCTGGCGCTCGATGGTTCAAGACGGATTTACATATACATACTATCGATGACATTGCAGGCGGTAGGGCGAAAATGCCACAGGAGGTTACAGGCGACCCCAGTGATCCTGATGTGTTGTCGCGGTATGCAAAATTATTTTTGCATGAGGTGGCAGCCAGAGGGATCCAGGTGCTTGGCCTGACGCCACATTCTCCCCGTGTGGGAACAACGCCTGAAACCAGCGCTGTATGGAAAATTGTCGAGACATGGAATAGCGGAGTCGATGACGACGGCATTCCATTTCGCGAAAAAATCTATGCCGTATTTCCGGGCTTTGAACCCAGTCTTAAAGACGGCAGACAGGGGTTACACCTCTTGTTTCTGTTCGATCCTGAGATCGGGCGGGAGTGCTATCTGAAGGCTTTCGACCTTGTAATGGGAGGAGTTACTCCTTGGCGGGATAAAACCTTGCAGATCTCGAACCATGATGCGGAGGAAGTGTTTGAGGAACTCCACAAGTTTCATGACCGGGAATGCCTGCCAAATGAAGATGGGGTTCGCCCCTGGCAGTATCTTGTATTGGCTCCGCACATTGACGCGGACAATGGCCTGTTGGGTGCACAGAAATCGCAGGTCCTTCAGTTGTTTCAGCATGGGGAAGTTGCGGGTCTAGAGCTTGGGGATAACAAATCACCCGACGATACTCTGAAGGATCGCTCCTGGTTACTGGAGGGGATGACGCACCGTCGCCAAGCTTTTTTTCATAGCAGCGACGCCTATTCTGCAGCAGATGTCGGAAGACGCTATACCTGGATGAAACTTGCCAGTGCCCATGTTGAGGCGCTTCGGCAGGCCTTTATCGCCAGCGATTCGAGACTGCGTATTGCGTACCATCGAGATGGGGCGGGGAGTCTGACAGAAAACGAAGACACGCCGGATGTTTCTTTGACGGCGAGACCGTGGCTGAAAGCATTGACGGTGCGTGGGGGAGCTTCATTTTTTGGCGGTCAGGAGCATGGGCGCTTCCGCGAAAATCATTTTCAGTTTAGTCCGGATCTCACCTGCGTCATCGGTGGCAGCATGACAGGAAAAAGCACCTTGCTCGACGGCCTGCGTGTTCATACGGATAGCAGAATGCCAAAGGATGAGTCGATCCGGGAACAGGTCGAGGCGCGAGGACGTGACATGTTTCAGGCAGGCTCGCCGGAAATCAGGCTCGATTGCCCGGGGTGTGATCCCACGGCTCCGCTAAATGAACAGTGGCCGGCTGTATTTTTTGCGCAAAATGAGTTACAGCGCCTGTCGCAGGACGCGAGTGCCATTGAAGAAATTCTTGCACGTTTAGTGCCGTCCGAAACTGACAAGATAGAGGAATACGGTCGCAATCTTGAAGAGATGGACAAGGAGCTTGCTCGCCACGCAAAGGAGCTATCCAGACTGGACGGGCAGCGTGCCGAGGCAGAGCAGGCGCACGAGCGGGCTGAAAGAGCAAAAAAGGAGCTAGCTGTCTTTGCGAAGTCTGGTGTTGATGGCCTGCACCAGGTAGGCCGTCGTCGGCAACATTGGGTGGATGTGCTGGAGGAAGTCCGTGGACTTGACCGTGAAATTGCGGGGATCGCTGGCTCCGCGAGTGGATTTGAGGTGCCGGAAATTGATGCGATAACCCAGGAGGCGCTTAGGCTTTCCGGAACGGATCCAGAGACGCTCAATGTTGAACGTGACTGGCGACAGATTGTCGAGTGCTTGGGGGTAGCTAAAAAAGGTATTGGATCCTGGCAGAGCACTGCCCGTCAAATATTGGACGCATTACAGCAACGCGAGAATGCGTTGCGGTTTGATGTGGATAGGAAGTTGTCCGAGCTGGGGATGGATGCCGCCAAGCTGAAAGAGATTCAGGCGCTCAATAAACAGGCTTCACTGGTGGAAAGTTACAAGGCAAATCTTGCGGATGTCGATAAAAAGATAGCAGCTTTGGTGAAATTATTTGTCAAACTGCAGACAGGAAGGGAGGTGCTGGTTACCAGTCAGCGAGAGGCCTTCGATCGCGTCATCCAGCAGATCAGCAAGGACTTCAACGGCCGAATCAAGGCAGCCCGTATGGAGAACGGCGATGCAAAACCGCTATCTAATTTCGTCAAGCGACTGTCAGAGCGTGGGGTGACAAGATGGTGGAATGGCATTGATAACGACGATAAACCCTCTCCAGAGCGGATTGTAGAAAAGCTTGAGGCTCGGACGCTTTCCGACTTTGGAATGAGTGACAGCGTGCAGGAAACCTTTTTCGAGATTATGACCCGAGATCGTCGCCGCGAGCTTGCTGCTATTCGGTGTCCCGATCGCTATGACCTCGAGCTGAGAATGGACGATAGAAGTTACCGCAAACTGAATGAGCTGTCTGGAGGGCAGAGGGTCAGTGTTCTGTTATCGCTGCTGCTTGAGACCCGGGACGAGCGCCCCTTGGTTATCGATCAACCCGAGGACGAACTGGACAACCGGTTCTTGTTCGAGACCGTGTTGCCCGTGCTGAAAAAACTGAAAGGGCGCCGGCAAGTCATTGTGGCAACCCATAATGCCAACATCGTGGTCAATGGTGACGCCGATATGGTGATCCAGCTTGAGGCTACGGCGCATCATGGCTATGTGTCTAGATCAGGTGCGATCGAAGAGCCTGATGTGCGAGACGCCATCGTACGCACTGTCGATGGCGGTGACGAAGCCTTCCGGCTACGTCGATTGAAATACGGATTCTGAGGAAAATCCTATGGAATGGTTGGAAACACTAGAGCGGATTGAGGCCGGCGAAGGTGAATATACCGAATTCAAGCGTGGCCTTGGTGATTTGTCCGCGATTGGGAAAGCGATCTGTGCCTTCGCAAATACCAACGCAGGCACTATCGTTCTTGGTGTGGATAACAGTGGTGAAATAGTGGGCGTGAGAGAAGATCCCGAGCAGGTTCAGGAGCGTATCACCAGTTTTCTTCAATCCGGTTGTAGTTCACCGGCATCAGCCAATATAGGGCGGCACCACAGCCCGGAAGGCTGGGTTCATTGGATTGAGGTACAGCGGCAGAGGGGATTGGAACCCTTGCGTTACAACGGGCGTGTCTGGGTGCGGCGAGGACGAAGCAGTGTGGAACCCTCGGCCGCAGAATTGCAGGAACTGTACAACGTTTTTGGTTATGTACTTACCGAAGATCAGGCCATCCAGGCTGCACGTGTCGAGGATATCGATCTACAGGCCTTTCGTTACTATCTCGACACGCTGGGGATTGAAACCGATCAGGAGCCGCAACCGGAGACGGAGGATGATCTCCGGAATCGTGGTGTACTTACGGAAGTTGGCGGGGAACTCCATCCAACACTGTATGGCGTTATGGCCTTTGGTAAGGAGCCGCAGCGATACCCACAGACGGGAAATTTCTGGGTGGAGTGTGTGGCTTATGTAGGGGAGGATCGAGCATCCGATGTAATGCTGGTCGGTGCAGGCAAAGGCCGACTTGACGAGCAGGTTGAAAGGGCCATTGGCTGGGTGCAGGGTCTTGGCAAGGTCGAACACTATCAGGGGCTGGTTCGAGAAGATACGCCGCTGGTGCCTGTGAAGGCGCTGCGCGAGATTCTGGTTAATGCTGTTGTACACAGAGATTACGCAATTACCGGCTCAAAAGTGCTGCTGGAAGTTTTCAATAATCGCATCGTGATCACCAGCCCTGGCGCATTACCCAATCACATGACTGTTGAAAGTGTGGTGGCGGGTGGTCATCCAAGATCTCGCAACGAATTGATGGCCAACTATATGGTCGTTATGAGGATGATGGAACAACGAGGAAGAGGTTGGCCAGTTATTCAGCGGTCGATGAGGGAATTTAACGGGACCAAGGCTGAGCTTGAGGAAGACAGGGGGTCGAGGTTTGTCAGGGCGAAATTGTGGCTGGCGCCGGACGAGAAATGAGCGTTATGAACTCGTTATGTGCGTACATGGCCGTCAGAAAAAATAAATGTGTGATGTGCCAATCAGTCATCTCCATACCGGAGGGCGAGAAGTATTCTCGGCGATCTTCCCAGAGGGGTGATCGGTGTGAATAGTTCTCGCCAGTCTATGCGCACCGGTGTCACGACAGTGCTGGATTGTCTCGTAGAACATCTTCACGCCCGCGACGTGACCCTGGATCTCCAGGCCCAGCTTGAAAAGATCCTCGCCGGAGAGCCGCCCTGCGGCCTCTTCGTGCGCTGGAAACCCCTGTACGAACAACCCATCGGCTGGGATCCGGATATCAACGACGGCGTGCGCCTCAATATCCGTCCCTTTCTGAGCGTGGAACTGCGCAAAGGCGGCCGCAAGGGCGCCGGCATCCTGCGCTGGAAGCCCAATATCCAGTGGAGCAAGGACCGCGGCAAGGAACCCCAAAGCCTGCGCCCGAAAGAGGACTTCCCCTGGTTCTGGTCCTGCCCCGGAGACGGCAGCCTCGAAGAACGCACCGACTTCCCAGGCGGCGACACCTTCGACGGTAACCGCTGGAACGACCTGCACTACACCAGTGCCACCAAAGGCGCCGCGCGTGAACGCAAGGTGAAGGAGGAAGAACAATGACCGCAAACAATGACTTTACCGGCGCCCGTTGGTGGAAATTCGATTTTCATACCCATACCCCGGCTTCCGTCGACACAGGCGCGTGGCAGGCAGCCAAGGGCACAGAGGACGAGGTCTCCCCCGAACGCTGGCTGCTCAAGTTCATGGAAGCGGGCATCGACTGTGTCGCCGTTACCGACCACAACACCGGCGAGTGGATCGGCGAACTGAAGGCGGCCTATCGGCGTCTCGAACGGGACCAGCCGGAGGACTTTCGTCCCCTTTATCTGTTCCCCGGCGTTGAAATCACCGTCAATGGCGGATTCCATTTGCTGGCTATTTTTGATCCGAAAACACCGGGCGACGAAATTGGACACCTGTTGGGGCGCGTCGGTTACGAGGGAACACAGGGCGCCAGCGACAGTACGACTCGGGAGTCGGCAGCAGAGGTGGTCCGGCTGGTCTGTGAAGCCGGCGCCCTTGCCATCCCGGCGCATATGGATGGCCCCAAGGGATTGCTGGAACTTCGTGGGGACGGCAGCAACGCCGGCCGAATCGACGCTGAAACGGTCAGGCAGGTCTTGTGCGACAGGCATATTCTGGCCGCGGAGGTGCTGAATACCGGCACAAACAAGCCACAGATATACCGTGACGAAAAATGCGACTGGACTGAGGTTATCGGTTCCGATTGCCACAGTTTCCAGGGCGAAGGTGTTCCTGGCTCGCGCTATACCTGGGTGAAGATGTGCGAGCCATCTCTTGAGGGTCTGCGGCTCGCCTTGCTGGACGGTGCGCCCCTTTCCATCCAGCGCTACGACAGGGTAGATGGCGATCCCAATGATCACGCCCGGCTATTCATTGAGAATATCGAGATTCGGGGCCTGAAACATGCCGGACGGGTTGCCCCCCTGAGCGTCCGGTTCAGTCCCTGGCTGACCACCCTGATCGGTGGCCGTGGTACGGGAAAGTCCACCGTTGTCGAGCTGCTCCGGTTGGCTCTGCGCCGAGATGGGGAGTTGCCTGTGGCGCCGAGCGACCGCAACAAGCCGGAATCGCGAGGGAATTATGATCGCATTATGTCCGCGTTGCTGGATGATGCTTCAGTGTCACTCCTGATACGCAAGGACGGCGGGCGATTCCGGGTGAATTGGAGCCGCAACGCAGGAATGCCGGCCATCGAAGAGCAGGCCGAGGACGGGAGCTGGCTGCAGGTCCACGGTGAAGTACCCAGCCGCTTTCCCGTGCGGATTTTCAGTCAGAAACAGGTTTACGCGCTGACCGAGAACTCCGGCGCCTTGCTGACGATGATCGATGAATCCCGGCAAGTGGATGGTCACCAGTGGGCAGGTCGCTGGAACGAGTTGTGCTCGACATTCCTGCGGTTACGTGGCGAGATACGTGCACTCGAAGTCCGCCTGGGCAATCAGGAACGACTCAAGGGCGAGCTTGAAGATCTCAAACACCAGATCGCCATTTTCGAATCCGGCGATAACCGGGGACTGCTAAGAAATTATCAGAAACTGCGCCGGCAACAGGCCGTGTTTGATGAACGTGCCGGTGAACTCGCGCAGACGGTCGACAGACTGCGTGCACTGTCGGAAGAGATCGCGCCGTCGGATATCCGCCCGGACGATTTCGACGCCGGCAACCCGATCGAGAAAGCAGCAGCAGAGTTACTGAGCGATGCTGCAGGCAAGGAAAAGGAGGTCCAGAAAGCACTCGCGTCTTTGGCCGCAGAGTTGGAAACCTATGGCCGTACCTGGAAAAACCAGGTCAATGGCTCAAAGTGGTTCAAACAAAAGGAAAAAGTCGAGCAGAGGTATCGGGAACTGGTGGAACGGCTGCACGAGGAGAGGGTTACCGATCCCAGCGCCTACGGTTCCCTGGTGCAGAGGCGCACCCTACTGGAACGCCAACTTGCGGAACTGGATGCGCTGGCTCACAAAAAGGAAGAAACACAGAACAGGGCGCAGAAAATCTTGGATCAGATTGAAGCGTGTCGGTCGGATCTATCGAATCGGCGGCAGCAATTTCTCGCCAAAATTCTGGGTGGCAATCCCTATGTTCATATTTCTGTGGTTCCGTTTGGCGATAGGGCACGTGGGGCGGAGGATGATTTCCGCGAGGTTATCGATCGCACGGATGGTCGCTTGGAAGACGACATTCTCAACAGTGATGGAGCAGGAATCCTTGCCGAATTGTTCGCAGAATTACCCGAGAACGAGGATGACAGATGCGCTGAATTACAGCGACGACTGAATATGCTCAAAACGGATCTCGAAAACATCGCCCAGGGAAGGGGGCCCGGCACGCCAAGAGGAAAACATTTTCTCAATCACATGGGCAGATTGCCGCCGGAACGTATCGATCGCCTGCTGCTGTGGTGGCCGGCGGACGCGCTGAAGATCCAGTACAGGAAACCCGACGGCAGATTTGCCGACCTGAAACGTGGCTCTCCAGGCCAGAGATCGGCGGCCATACTGGCCTTTCTCCTTTTGCATAGCGATGAGCCCTTGATCCTCGATCAGCCCGAAGATGATTTGGATAACCACCTGATTTACGACTTGATCGTCAGTCAGCTTCGTGACAACAAACGTCGCCGGCAGGTTATCGTGGCGACACATAATCCGAACATCGTGGTCAATGGTGATGCCGAGATGGTCAATGCCATGGACCAAGTGAATGGGCAGTGTATTGTGCTCGAACCGGGATCGGGATGTCTCCAGTCGAGGGATGTCAGGGATGAGGTATGCCGGGTCATGGAGGGTGGGCGCAAGGCTTTCGAGCAGCGCTATCGGCGGTTGCTGGAGGAAATGAAACATGCTTGATACGGCACAGGCGCTTTTGGAGAAAATCCGACTTGGCGAAGACAGCTTCCTTGAGCTGAAGGAAGTTGTTTTTTCCGGCTCGAAAATCAAGGGGCCGCGCCGCGAGGAACTGGCCGACGAAATGGCGGCGTTCGCCAACGCCCGTGGCGGGGTGATCGTGCTTGGTGTGGACGACCGGCGGGAAATCGTCGGGATTCCCGATGAGCGACTGGATGATGTGGAAAGAACCGTCGTAGATATCGCACGGGATTCCATTACACCCTCGGTCTATCCCATTATCGAGCGATTGCAATTACCGGTGAGCGATGGATCGCTGGAACCTGTAATCCGGGTGGAAATTCCGCGCAGCCTTTTCGTGCACCGCAGCCCCGGCGGGTATCTGCACCGCGTGGGTAGCAGTAAACGGGAGATGGAGCCCGATTATCTGGCACGGCTGTTTCAGCAACGCAGTCAGGCACGGATTATCCGCTTCGATGAACAGGTCGTGCCCAACGCAGACCTTTCCGATCTCGATGATGCACTGGTCGATCGGTTTCGTACCTACCAAACACGGGATGACAGAACCACCCTGCTTCGGAAACTCGCCATGGTCCGGGAGGATGACCGGGGGGTTTTACGTCCTACCGTTACGGGTTTGCTGATGGGGTCCGGACATCCCCAGGACCCGCTTTCGCACGCCATGATCCAGGCGGTAAGCTACCGTGGAACCGCCGTTACAGAACATGTCGGCGACACGGCCTATCAGCTCGATGCTAAAGATATTACAGGGCGGTTGGATGCTCAGGTGGTCGAGGCCTGTATTTTCGTGTTGCGCAACCAAAAGGTTGCCGCCTCCAAAAAGGTGGGTCGCAAGGATCTTCCCCAGTACGACATGACGGCGCTATTCGAGGCGCTGGTCAACGCCGTTGCGCATCGCGACTATTCCATGTCGGGAGCGCGAATTCGGTTGCGGATGTTCAGCGACCGATTGGAGCTGTATTCCCCCGGGGCCTTGCCCAATACCATGACCGTGGACAGTTTGCCCTTTCGTCAGGCGGGCCGTAATGAGGCCATTACCAGTCTGCTCGCCAAATGCCCGGTTCCTGCCGGTATTGCCGGGCTCGAGTCCAGGCGAACGACGATGATGGATCGGCGCGGTGAAGGCGTTGCCATCATCATGGAGCGTAGCGAGCAGCTTTCGGGACGCCCGCCTGTTTACGAAATGCTGGACGATTCGGAGCTTCGCCTGACTATCTTTGCCGCAAATCCGCAGGGCAATGAGTTGTGAGCGTACCCTCCTTACAGCCGGCACCGACTGAAAGCCATACCGTACTCGACCGACTTATCGAGCAGTTGCACTCAAGGAGCGCACCGCTGGATGGCCAGGTCGCTCCAGCGGCAATTCTCTGGACCGATCCCAAGGTGGAATGGCGAGGGATGGTCGATCTGCTGCAAACTCATCTCGAGGAACTGCTGGTTCTTGGCGATTATGCACCTGCATCAAGGACCGGGCCGGCGATCTGGATTCGCTGTGTGGTGGACAAGGCGCTCGATGAGCCACGAATGCCGGAGGATCGAGTGCCGATCGTGTATCTGCCCGGCGTGGCGCGACAGCGGCTTCGAGCCGGCGCGGAATGTCCGGATACACTGAAGCCGCTGGTGGAGCTGATGTATCGCGGCGCCCTGTGGCACCAGCCCAACGGCAATGACTGGACGGTAATGGCCTTTCTGACGTCCTCCAAGACGCTTGGCCTGGATATCGCCAAGGATCGGGCAACGGGCGAGGCCTTGCTGCGGGCGTTGCCCGAGGTTGCTTTGACGCCCGTTTCCCGACTCCGAGGGCGCCAGTTCCAGGCCGATGATTTCGACCGTATGTTGGCGGGCGATGTCATACGTGACCTGTTGCGCTGGATGGGCGATCCGGATGGTACCCGTGCCCGCTTGGGTGGAAACGGCTGGGGCGCTTTTCGCAATCGTTGCCGCGAGGAGCTGGGCTTCGACCCTGAAACCGAGCCCGATGTTGTCGCCGGTGAGCGCCTTGGCCGGGCCGAGGGCCCTTGGGGAGCGGTCTGGGAACGCTTTGCCGAGGCACCTTCCAGTTACGGTGACATTGCGGGACTGCTGCGGCGCAGCCGGCCCATTGGCGAGATGTTCCTCAATCGCTCGCGCTGGCCCGATCTCAATGATGAGGAGGAGGGCAAGGTGCGCAAGGTGTTGTCAGGACTGGATACCTGCGCCCATGTGGACGCCTGCCGGACCGTGTTGGAACTTGAAGAAGAGCACGGACCGCGACGGGATCGGGTCTGGGCCCGGATGGGGTTGTCGCCCATGGCCGGGGTGTTGGAACCTCTGGCCCGGCTTGCAAAGGCTGCCGGAACGGGGCTTGGCGGAAACACGCCGGACGACGTAGCAGCCGCCTATTTGCAACGCGGCTGGCAGGCCGACGTGGCGGCGTGGGAGGCGCTTGCTGTGTCGCCGACCACCCATGAAGCGCTTGTTGCCGGCGTGGTTCGTTATTTGCTCGAACCCTGGCTGGAGGAATCGGCGCAGGCCTTCCAGGCTGCGCTGTCGCGCAGTCCCCTCCCGGACCATGGCGATTCGCCTCTGATCGAGGCCGGCGATGACGTGTGCCTCCTGTTTTCCGATGGGCTGCGCTTCGACCTCGGGCAGCGACTGGCGGAGCGCCTGGAAGCACGCGGTTGCCGCGTTCGCTCCGGCCACCGTTGGGCGGCCCTTCCCACCGTTACCGCTACGGCTAAGCCGGTGGTAATGCCGGTGGCGGACGAGATCGGAGGCGGGCAATTGGGCGAGAAATTCGAGGCCGTTTTTACGCAGAGCGGCAAGACGGTGGATGCAAAGAACCTGCGTGCCGCCATGAGCGCACGGGGCTATCAGGTCATCAGGGACGGCGATCTGGATGTCCCCCTTTCGCACCCGGCGCGGGGCTGGGTGGAATCCGGAGATATCGATTCGCTGGGCCACAAGCACGGCGCGCACTTGGCAAGGCAGATCTCTGAGGAGTTGGATCGTCTGGCCGAGCGCATTCAGCATTTGCTCGATGCAGGCTGGCAGGCGGTGCGCGTCGTGACCGATCATGGCTGGCTGTTGCTGCCGGGCGGGCTGCCAAAAGTCGATCTTCCCAAATATCTGACTGAAAGCCGCTGGGCCCGCTGTGCGGTGATTTCCGGAGATTCCACGCCAGATGCGCTTCGTTATCCGTGGCACTGGAACAAAACCCAATCGTTCGCGACCGCCCCTGGTATCGCCTGTTTCAATAAATCCGAGGAATACGCCCACGGTGGCGTGAGCATCCAGGAATGCCTGATCCCCGATCTTCTGGTGGAGCGCGGAAGCGAGCGTGACGCCGTCGCTTCCATCACGTCCATCACTTGGCGTGGCCTGCGCTGTTTCGCAGAAGTCAAGGTGAGCGGTGGCCCGGTGACTGCCGATCTGCGGCTGAGGCAACCCTCTGGAAAATCGGTCGCCGCGACCCCCAAGCCGGTCGAGGTCGACGGCTCGGTCAGCCTGGTGCTGGCGGATGACGAATTCGAAGGCGAGATCTTGGTGCTGATGCTCTGTGACGAAGCAGGCCGGATCCTCGCCCAACAACCCACTCGTGTAGGAATCGATTCATGACGCAGACGGCCATGGAAATGGATGATCTCGACCGGCTGGCAGCGAATGCCTTTCCCGGTTATCTGGTGCGCAAGGACTTGGTACGGCGCTATGCCCGCCAGTATCCGGTACCGACCTATGTGGTCGAGTTCCTGCTCGGCCGTTACTGCGCCAGCGTGGACGAGAAGGAGATCGAAGAGGGGCTGGCCATCGTGGAAAAACAGCTCCAGGGGCGCACCGTGCGGACGGGGGACCAGGAGATTTTCAAATCCAGGGCGCGCGAGGAGGGATCGGTCAAGTTGATCGACATCGTGCGGGCGAAACTGGATGCGAAGAATGATTGCTATGCAGCCGAGCTTCCCAGTCTCAATTTAAAGGACGTCCAGGTCGGTGATTCCCTGGTAAAGGAAAACGAGCGCATGCTCACCGACGGCTTTTATGCGGAGGTGACGCTCGAATACGACCCGCTGGTGGCGCAGGAAAAACAGGGGCGTCCTTTCCGCATTGCCGCCCTGAGGCCCATTCAGATGTCAAAGCCGGACGTGCTTGGCGTGCTGGCGCGTGGACGGAAAGGGTTCTCGACCAATGAATGGCGCGACTTCCTGGTCCGTGCCGTGGGAATCGAACCGGGCGCCCTGAACGAACGCGCCAAGCAGGTTGTCCTACTGCGCATGATCCCCTTCGTCGAACGCAACTACAATTTTGTCGAACTGAGTCCGCGCGGCACCGGGAAGAGCCATATCTACCAGCAGATATCGCCGTACTCCCACCTGATTTCCGGTGGCAGGGCGACGGTGGCCAAGATGTTCGTAAACATGGCCAATGGGCAGCGGGGCTTGGTATGCCAGTACGATGTCGTTTGCTTCGACGAGGTGTCGGGGATCTCCTTCGATCAGAAGGACGGCGTCAATATCATGAAGGGCTACATGGCCTCCGGAGAATTCAGCCGCGGCAAGGAGAGTATCCGCGCCGAGGGCTCCATCGTGATGGTTGGCAACTTTGATGTCGATGTCCGGCAGCAACAGCGCATCGGGCATCTGTTGAGTCCACTGCCCAAAGAGGTGCGCGATGACACTGCGTTTCACGATCGGCTACACGCCTATGCGCCAGGATGGGATTTCCCAAAACTGAATCCTAACGTGCATTTGACGGATCATTTCGGTCTGGTCAGTGATTTTCTCAGCGAGTGCTGGAGCCGCATGCGGCATTCGAGCCGCCTTTCGGTACTTCAGAACCGTGTATTCTGGGGCGGGGCGCTCAGTGGCCGGGATATCGAGGCGGTCAACAAGACGGTCTCCGGGCTGATCAAGCTTCTTTTCCCAGATCCCGAAATGTCTGTTCTGGACGAAGATCTCGAATGGATCGTGCGGTTGGCGCTTGAGTCCCGCCGGCGGGTGAAGGAGCAGCAGAAGCGTTGCTTAAAGAGCGAGTTTCGCAATACCCATTTCTCTTTCACCCTCGGGATGGATGGGGTTGAACAATTCGTTTCTACGCCGGAGCTTCATAGTGACGAGGCCATAGAGAGCGATCCCTTGCCGCCGGGACAGGTGTGGGGCATCGGTCCAGGCGGCGACGAAGCCAATCCCGGGCTCTATCGTGTTGAAATCGCTGCGGGGCCGGGTAGTGGCGCCAAGATCCTCAACCAGCCTGTACCACCAGCTTTTCGTGAGAGTGTCAAGGTAGGAGAACAGAACCTCTATGCGCACGCCAAGGAAGTGGTGGGTGATCGTGACCCGCGCGCCCATGAATACTCGATCCAGCTACGTCCCTTTGACGCGGATAAGTCGGGCGCCGGCCTGGGTCTCCCCGTGTTGGTGGCCATGGTGGGAGCGCTTCTGGAACGCGGCACCCGTGGAGGAACTATTATTTTTGGTCCGCTGAACTTGGGAGGATCAGTGGAGCTGGTTGCCAATCCCGTCGCAATTGCGGAGTTAGCCGTGGACAAGCAAGCAACGACGCTCTTGATGCCGGTAGCCGTGAGGCGTGCACTCACCGACCTTTCAGATGAGCTTTGGACGAAAATCAATATCGAATTTTATAGTGATCCAGTAGATGGGGTATTCAAGGCTCTGCTAGAGTAACTTTGCACTTCCGTCGTGCCAGCGTTGGCGCTAACGTGCGACACTCTTGCGACACCGAGCCGGAGGATTGAGGGTACTTGAGAGCACCAGGGAGGTGAAGAATTGTTGCAGAAGCAACGAGTTAGGCTGTAAGTCGTTGAACAGAAAAGGCTTCCATAGGCCTTGAAATCCGTGCCCCGGATCCCTACCTTCTAGGTTTCCTGATAAGGGATCCGTAATCCGAGGCCGCCGGCTTTGGCCGGGGGAGTATTCACCGTCCT
>ENA-ORDP01001089-ORDP01001089.1-marine-sediment-metagenome-genome-assembly--contig:-NODE-1089-length-15540-cov-5.509396_pt1 | contig 15540 bp, 11 predicted proteins | sample MGYA00248627_ERZ508539 | MGnify/ENA primary metagenome ERZ508539 (study PRJEB26208, sample SAMN05571518) | marine sediment metagenome | biome: deep sea; feature: Hydrothermal vent; material...
AAATTAAATTAATAATTGCAAATAAAACCGGGGTTTTAATTTTCATTCCAAATATTCTTTAACCTCTAAAATATTTTTTTATAACGTAAATTTATAATTACATATTTAACTGATTTGCCAACAAATAAGATAATACTATTAAGACAATAAATATGACGGAAAGAATGGTTAAAGAAATCTTAGAGCAAAAAATCGAAGCTTGGAAAAATAAGCTTATTGATCTTTCAAGACGAAATCCTCTTCTAAATTTTAAGGCTACAAAAGTAACGACAATAAAAATAATAGATGAACTACCCACAGAAGTTTTCAAATCTATGGTAGTTCCAAAAGCTGTCACGGTACGACCCCCGGGAAAAACAGGGGACAGGCGTGACAGCCCTGAATTCAAGAACATAATTTAGATGAAATTACATTAGCTTTTAAAAAATGGACAAAAGAACAAACTTAATTTTTGAAATATTTAATTTATAAGGATTATATTAAATGAAAACACAAATAATCCAATCGCTTACAGAAAATTTTGAATCATTCTCTTATAAAACAAAAGTAAATGTTGAGTTTTGGCTTGCAAGAGATTTACAAAGACTACTTGGATATACTCAATGGAGAAATTTTTTCGCAGTAATTGAAAAAGCAAAAACTACTTGTAAAATTTCCGGAGAAAACATCTCTTATCATTTTGCTGACGTTAGCAAAACGATAGAAATGCCTAAAAACGCACAAAAAGAAATCGATGACATAATGCTAACGAGATACGCCTGTTATCTCATTGCCCAAAACGGGGATAGTAAAAAAGAGGAAATTGCTTTTGCTCAAACTTATTTTGCTGTACAAACAAGAAATGCCGAAATTATTGAACAGAAAATTTTAGAACATGAAAGAGTGCAAGCAAGACATAAACTTGCTAAAACAGAGAAAGAACTTTCACAAGTTATTTTTGAACAAACAGGGGAAAACCAAAATTTTGCTCTGATTAGAAGTAAGGGAGACCAGGCACTTTTTAATAATAGTACCCAACAGATGAAAGATAAGTGGAATATTAAGAACAAGCCTCTTGCCGATTTTATGCCAACAATTCTTTTAAAAGCAAAGGACTTTGCAACAGAGATTACAATATTTAATGCAAAAGAGAAAAAGATGGATACGGAGAATCAAATCTCAAATGAACATTTTACAAATAATAAGACGGTAAGAGAAACTTTAATTTCTCGTGGAATTACTCCTGAAAACTTACCACCGGAAAAAGATGTAAAAAAAGTTGAAAGAAAGTTAAAATCTGAAAAGAAAAAATCATTAAAAAATAAAGATGAATTTAAGAATTCTTAAAACTAATATTGCACAAATAAGTATTATACAAAATTAAGGATGTTTTGGAAGTTTGCAAATTTAATGCTTAACCAACTTTTTTCTGTTCACAAGGAGAAATAATGGAATTTATATCATATAAAATCTTACTAAGTATACTTTTATTTCAATCAATAGATTGATGAACAATTAGAATAAATCAATCTAAAAATTGATAAATATCTTGCATAAATCAACCCATAGCTTTATATTTGGGGAAAGTAATAGGTGAAATTATGAAAACAGATAAACAAAAATTAATGATTGATCAACTAGATGAGAAATTAAAATCGTTACAAAACATTTCTAATTCTATTATAATTCCATCGAATGGTTGGGTTTACACAATTCGTAAATCATTAAAAATGTCTCTAAAACAGTTAGCCAGAAAGCTTAATGTTACATCCCAAAATATTAATCAACTTGAGATACGAGAAAAGAATGGTACAATTTCTCTAAATAAATTACGAGAGGTAGCTGATGCAATGGAGATGAAACTTATTTATGCTTTTGTTTCTAAAGAAGGTTCTTTCAAAAAGATGATAGAAAAACGTGCATATGAAGTTGCCGAAGAAATTGTATTGCGTACATCTCATTCAATGAGTTTGGAAGATCAAGAGAATCTACCGGATAGATTAGAAAAAGCTATTAAAGATAAAGCAGAACAAATAAAAAATGAAATGCCGAGATATCTTTGGGATTAAACCTTGAATACATAAATGATCAAACTCCTTTAGATGAAGATGAAAAAGAAGGGCTAAAAATTCCCACAATTACAACTCGCGGTGAGTTAGATGAGTTTGAACAACTTAATATTGAAAAAGCAGTTGAATGGACATTAAAAAATAAATTTAAAATCGGTAAAATTCTAACCGAAAAGTTTATTAAAGATCTACACAAAAGAATGTTTGGTGAAGTCTGGAAATGGGCGGGTGAATTTAGAAACACAAATAAAAATATTGGTGTTGATAAATTTCAAATTGGAATTGAATTAAGGAATTTGATTGACGACTGTAAATATTGGATAGAGAATAATACTTTTGATGCTGATGAATTTGCCGTTCGTTTTAGTCATAGGGTTGTGAAAGTTCATCTCTTCCCAAACGGAAACGGAAGACACTCAAGATTGCTTGGGGATATCCTCGTTAATCATGGTTTTAACAAACCGGTTTTTACATGGGGCGGAAAAGACTTAGTGCATAAAGGTGAAGCAAGGATAGAATACTTAAAAGCAATTCGTGAAGCTGATGAAGGCAATTACAATAAATTAATTGAATTTGCTAGAAAGTAAGATGTGTGTAAGTTAAATGTATCCTTTTTTATCGGTTGCTACAGTCGCAACGTTGCAGAGTGTTTGAAATGGTGTCATGAAGTGGTCCCCGGAAAAAACGGGGCAGGCGTGACACCCACCCAAACAAGTATCATTTTCACCATTTAATATTAGAGATTCCCGAAATTTTGGAAATTTCGGGAATCTTGAATTAGGAATTATGTTTTACCTCTTCTCGTAAGGAGGTTGTTTCGGTTCTGGATTTGGATTTTTCTTTATCTGTTTTAAAACATACTTTATTGCGGCATTCAATTGAGGACGTTTACCCTCTGCCATTAAAGTCGGATCATCCATAACTTTTATATCCGGGGCAACACCGTACCCTTCCCTAAACCATTTACCGTCGGGATTATACATTCTGAAAGTAGGAACGGTAACACGCCCACCGTCAATTAAATTCGGGACTCCGGTGTAACCTATAAGTCCGCCCCAGGTTCTCATCCCAATTAAAGGACCTAATTTTCTTTTACGGAAATAATCCGGAAATGCATCACCGCCCGAACCGCTCCATCCGTTTATAAGCATCGCTTTGGGTCCGAAGTTTGCAGTTGGAGGCCACTGCCAATTTTTACCGTCACGTACCGCCCAAAATGCAAGCGGTTTCCTATCTAACAGTTCGATAAATCTATCCGGTATCTGCCCGCCGCTGTTGAAGCGTTCGTCTATTATTAGCCCGGCTTTGTCTACCTGTGCAAGAAATTGTCTTACTAATTCCGATTGCCCGTCTAATCCCGTACTGCGGACATAAACATAACCGATTTTTCCGTTGCTTTTCTTTTCAACATATTCCCTGTTGGCTTCTATCCACGCCAGGTGACGTAAGCGGCTTTCAGACCTTAGTGTTTTCACATAGATTGATTTTGCACCTTCATAATCAGGTTTTGAGTTAACCGTTAATTTTATAGTCTTCCCTGCCAGTCCTTGAAAAGCCGAGTACGGTTCTTTCTTTGTGTTAAGAGGGATATCATTTACTGCAAGTATGTAATCGCCTACTTTTACTTTTAACCCGGGTTCTGCAAGAGGTGAACGAACATTATCATCCCAAGAGGCTCCGTGAATAATTTTTTTAATCTGAAAAGCTCCGTTATTAAGTGTCCAATTTATTCCAAGAAGCCCTGTGTTCTCTCTTTTACCTCGTTGTAAATCTCCGCCGGACCTGTATGTATGCGAAGAACTTATTTCTCCTATAAGTTCACCGATCACAAAATTTAAACCGGAACGGGTTACTACATCATTGAGTAATTTGCCATATTTTTCTTTCACAGCTTCCCAATCAACGCCGTGCATATTCGGATCGTAGAAATAATCTCTTTCAAATCTCCAGGCATCGGTAAATATTTGTTTCCATTCCTTTCTCGGATTGATGGTCATTTCCATTTGGTTGAGAGGAAGCATATCTTTCATTTTCTGATTCGGTTTTACGTCAATTACGGAAGCTTTCGGATTTTTCCCTCTTTTTACAACAAGTATCTTTTTTCCGTTTGCAGAAAGCTGGTAAGAATTAATACCTTTAATAATTGTTTTTTCTTTTCTGTCTTTTAAGTCATAATAAACAAGATCTATTTTTTTGTCGGAGGATCCATTGTTGGGATATTTTTGATAAATAATTTTTCCTTTAACGGTGCTTAAGTTTCCATAGCGTCCTGCTTTGGGAGGAAGAGAAACTATTCTGCTTTCAAATCCGTTAAAATCGATTTTTACAGGTTTTACTTTAGCCTTGTCTTTTTTCTTTGAATCTTTTTTATCATTCTTTTTATCTTTCTTTTTTTCCACTTTAGGTTTCACTTCATCGTTCCTGTTGGAAAGCGGTGAAGCTGTTTCCTTTGTTAACGGAACAGCCGCAATTGTTGATGAGTTTGTATAAATCCAGGTATTTTCAAAACTACTGTAAAGCGGATGGAAAGTCCGGGATGTTAAAAAGTAAAGATACTTCCCTTCTACGTCAAAGGCAGGATCATAATCTGAGTAATAACCTGTAGTAACTTGACGCTTCTTTTTGCTTTGTGTATCAAAAATAAAAACAGCATTATTTTTATTATCTACTCCTCTTGAATAGGCAATGTAACGGCTGTCAGGTGACCATCCAACGCGAAAACCTTGAAGATCGCCTTCATACATATATAAGCCCTTATCAACAAAAGTGGTTTTATCCGTCGTAAAATTATAAATTTTTATTACCATAGCTTTATTAATAAAAGCAATCTTTTTACTGTCGGGTGACCAAAAAATATTATACCTGAAACCGGGTCCGTATTCGGTTAATGTTTTTTCGGAACCGTTTTTTGTAAAATCTTTTAGGGTCAATTCATACTCACCTGTTTTATCGCTCCAATAAACAAGATATTTCCCATCGGGGGACCAAGCAGGATAACGTTCGGCGATTCCCGAAGTCCGTGTTAAATCAATAACGGGTCCGTGTTTGGCGGGAAGCGAAAATAAATCACCCCTTGCTTGAACAATAACTCTTTTACCGTTGTATGCTATTGAAGCGTTTTGGGTATAAGCGGAAACTTTTTCCTTTTTGGGTAGAAGTGAAATTTCATCCGTAACAACTTTTATTTTTACTTCAGTATATTTTTTTGATTTTAAATTCAACAGGTACATTTTTCCGCCTGCTTCAAAAACTATATTCCCCGGTCCGATGGATGGGAAACGAATATCAAAGTTTTTGAAAAAGGTAATTTGTTTTGATGATTTATTATTCAAGTTATAAACCCAGATGTTAAACCTTTCAGCGGGCCCGTTGTCGGATAAATAATAAATGTTCTCTCCCGCCCACATCGGCAGTTCATTGTTGGCATCGTTATTTGTAATGTTCCGGGATGAATAATCTTTTAAATTAAAAATCCAAATATTTGGAGCCGTACCGCCGCGGTATCTTTTCCAGGTTCTGAATAATCTTGTTCGTTTTGTATATGCGAGCCATTTGCCGTCTTTAGATATTTCACCGAACTCGCCATAAGGTACGGGAAGTTTTTCCGGCAATCCCCCGTTTTTAGATATTTTATAAAGTTGGTTGAATCTCTGTCTTCCGCTTCTACGCGTGGAAGCGAAAAGGATATTATCGCCGCCGGGATACCAGGCAAGCATTCTATCGGTAGAGGGATGATTTGTAACACGGACAGGAAGTCCTCCGTTTGCAGGGATTGTATAAATATCATTATTGCCGTTATAATTACCCGTGAAAGCTATAGTTTTTCCGTCGGGTGAAAATTTAGGCAACAGTTCATTTCCCTTGGGAGAACTTAATCTTTGAGCAGTTCCGCCTTCCTTTGAAACGACCCAAATATCTCCGGCATAAACAAAAGTTATTTGAGTTTCGGATACATCGGGAAATTGAAAAAGTCTTGCGTTAACCTGTGCAACAACCGGCAAGGAAAATAATAGGATTAAAACGGGAAGCAGAAATTTTTTCATAAAGTACCTCTTACTTTTAAAATGATTTTTTTAGTGACGTATTCATGAGCAGTGTGTTTATAAAAATAGGGAAAATATTTTAATTATTTTCTTGTAATTTCTATGAACGGTTTTATAACTGTGTGTATGGTAATGAAAGTATTTTTTTTCATTGATTTGCATAAATCATATATTTTTATCAATTTAAAGTACTGCCTTTTAGGGGATACTACTAAAATTTCAAATTACTCTAGCAGTATCATTAAGTTTTACTGATTTTTTCAAATATTAGATATATGATACTAATTAATATTGCTAATATTTCTTTAAAGTTTTTCCAACTTAATGTTTTCAAACGAACATTTTTACCTCTTTTTTATGTTCGTGTTTACGAATTTAATTTTTCAAGACGCAATCATTTAGATTTCCTCAATTTTTATACGAACAGACTTTCTTTACCAAAGTTATTTTAAAAAAATCAAAAACATTTTTTTAAATAAGTATTAAAGGATGGGATAATGACTTATATATCTAAAGTATACCGTAGTCGGTTTAAATATTTTATTTTTGTTTATATTTTATTTCCACTACTTATAATTTCCCGCCCTATTAAAGCACAAGACAGCACACAAAAATCTTGCTTAAAAGATTCGTCTACTATTTTTAAAAAAGCTTCCCCTTACGAAAAATATATTGAAGCCTATAATTATTTGCTCAAACTTGCACTAACAACGCAAGTATTAAAACCGGAAAATATAAAAGATGCGTCTGTTTCATATCTACAATCAAAATTATCGTTTGAAAAAAGCAAAGACTCTAAAGATTATCAGAAGCAAACAGCTGCTTACAACAGGCTGACGCAATTAATCGTAACTAAAAAAATTACGGCTCCACCTGAATTGGCTAACGCACAGGAAAATTATTTTCTGGCAAAACGAAATTATGAGCAATCACTTAAAAACAGGACTATTTCAACAAGAAATATGCCGAATGTTTCCAACAAAAAAGAAATTTATAAAAAGTACATAGAAACGTATAAAAAATTGTTAGATACAATGCACGGAGATATGAAAGGTGAAACAAAGACACCCGAACAACAAAAGGCATTTAAGGAATATCAACATTGGAAAAAAATGTATGAAAAAGCTATCCGGACAAAAAATATTAAATAATTATAATAACAAACAGGAGAGACAAAATGAACTATAATACCAAACAATTCGTTTTGCAAATAACAAAATTTTGGAAATCGTGGATAATATTAATTTTGCTATTATTCATTTCACCGGTCAAAGCTCAAATAAGCGGATATCTCGGTAATGAAAAACCGGTGTATGATTACTCAGGTTTCAAACCGATCTCACCTAAATTATTTGTTAAACAAAATTTTAATAAGCTAAAAAAAGAATATCAAATTGACCCCACTACTTTGGATAGAGGTTACAGAATAGAAATAGTTCCGGCAAAACGTAAAGGATTCAGACCGTCGGTACGGACAAATCAGTTGTATGCCCAATTGGTTGAAGATGCTGCTTTGGAATGGGCGAAACAAAATAATTATAAAGTTTACAGGGAAAGCGGATATGAAATAGTTCAAAAATTAGGCGACGGTACAGAAATATCTGTAAATATAGTCCCGGGGTTTTGGGGACCTCCGGCTAATAAAACAATAGAACAAGATTTCAAAAACAAACACCCCTACCTATACACAAATGCAATAAGTGATTATAGTTTAATCAACAAACGTTATTCTACAATTCACGGACTAAAAAGCTATGAGTCAGAAGTATTAAGCATTTCCGACAAGAAACTGATTAACGAATACATAAAAAAAATAGGTGAATTAAAACAGTCAGGTAAATTAAATAAGAAGCTGGGAATTGAAACTTTAAAAAACTTTTCAAACCATTATGACGGAAAGATCGAAATAATAACTTCTAAATACGGCGAAGTTTCCGGAGACTTAATAAAATATCAAAAAGATAAAAAAGGAATTAGTGCAAATCTAATGCCCTTAAAATTGATGATGAATTCTATGCTTTCTTTTTGCGACCAAAAAATAAATGAAGCAATAAAAATATTTATGGCTCAAATAAAAAAGTAATCTTGGTATAAAAAAGAATATCTAAACGGGAGAAATATTATGTATGTAAATTATTTAAAATCTTTACCCCCAAAAAGAAACTTTGCTATTAAAATTATCCTATTATTGGCTGGTTTAACTTTTATACCTCTCCAAGCACAAAACAATGGATGGAAGACAGCTAAAATAGTACCTGGTAGTAAAGAAATTAAAATAAATGCTACTCCAAATTTTTCAGGATGCTTTACAGTAGAAACTTACTTCCAGAAAGATTGGTTTAGATGCGAGGACACTAAACGCAAATCAAAAATGAATTGGGAAACTGTTTGGAACAAAGTTCACAAAGATTATGATTTTACAATTTCTAAGCCTGGATATAGTTATATAAATTTTGAATCAAGAGTACCAAAAGATGTTTTTTATTACGGTGATCCAACCGTTGGAATAAGTATGATGGGTAAAGACGGAAAATGGCAGAGTATATGGATGGGAGGCGCTATCTTTTCTTCTAACTATCATGGAGGGAAACTCCGCAGTAATAGCAAATCAAATATTCAATATAAAATTAATTCTGATGGTACTTTAAAAATAAATGGAGCAATTCATTTTGAACCTGGAAAATATAGAGTAACAATTGTTTCTGCAAATAGATTTAATAGTAACACCGGAGAAAAGACTTATGTAAAAAGTAGTGCAAATGCCAAAATATATTTTATTCCGGATGGAACAATTGTTTCGGAAAAACCAAATGCACCAAATCTTAAATTTGAATGGTCAGTAAAAGGAGATGTGCTTGTTGACGGTCAATATCCTGTATCGAACAAGGTTACCCCAACAAAAGGTATGTCTTTTTCATTCGGTAACCAGGGCGGTAGTATTTCCAGAGGTTTGACAATTATCTCAGGCGAAGCAGGCGCAGAAATTACTGTTGATGATTTATATCAGGAAAAAGATAAAACTAATGAGAATTTAGATTATATAGTCGATAAAATAACATTTGTTCCAAAAGTATTTGGAAAAGGTCTTTATGTTGTAGCTGTAGCGGCAAAAGGAATTTGGTCAACGCTATTTAGCCCAAATCCTGCAGTAAGAAGTTATCAAAAAGAACAATGGCAAAATTTTAAAAAGTACAGTTGGAATAATACAAAAATAGTTCTGACAAATTATTGGAATGCCGGGATAAATACCGGTTTACCGGATTATGTACCAATTTTTGGAGGGAATATCTCTGTGAGTTCTATTTCACAAGATGTAGTATTAAATGCCGGATTAGCAAAGGTGATGGCTAAAATGACTGTTCTGCATAAAGGATTTCGTAAATTTATTAATGCAGCAAAACACAAAACCTTATTCGGACATAGTATATTTGGTAACAATTATAATCATGTAATTAATTCCATTGTCCCCTTAGTCAGTGATACTAAGAGATATTTGCCATATCTTCAAACAAGACCAAGCAATCTAGAATCACCTTCCACTGTTTATTTATCAAAAGAACAGGCTGGTTGGAGAATATCTCCACAAAGTACAGGATATTTGGATTTTATTTCTGACGGAAGCGTGAAATTATATGTTGACGAAGGTCAATTTGTTGTTGATAAAATTTCAGGGTTACAAAAGAGAATTTATACATCAGGAGAATCAACTTGGATTTTTCCACCTAAAAGTAATGGCGGAAATGATGCAGATATAAATAATAACATTGGAAAGAAAATTCACCCAACAGCTGACGCCTATGTTTATGCTTATAATTACCGCAACTGGAACCGTTCAAATCGAGGCAAATATGAGCAACTTGTTGCCGGATGGAATCCGGTCGGAGGTGAAAGCAGAATTTATATAAAATTTGATTTACCAAATATGAGTCCTTCACAATTAAAAAAAGCGGTCTTCAAAATTTATCATACACTTACATCGGGTAACAGCAATATTGAACTTGGTATTTATCGCGTTACGGATCCTTGGCAAGAAGGTACCGATACTTATCATTCGGGACAAGTTGAAAAAGCAGCACTAAACGGTGAAATAACTTGGATTAATCAACCCACTATAAACAGCAACCCAATAGCTGCATTTACTCCCGGCACAGAAACCTCTGACTGGATATCCGTTGACATTACACCATTAGTAAAACAATGGCTTGTAGGTTTCAAAAATTATGGATTTGTAATTAGACCTATAGAACCTTTTAAGGGTAATAACCAACAATCAGTTTACAGATTTTATTCCCGAGAATGGCAAGACGCTAGCAAAAGTCCGGTACTTGTTCTTAACGGCTCTTCCGGGATTAACAATAATAATCTTTCCGGCGGCAAAACAATTTCACTGCCTACTAATCTCTGGCAACCCCATACTACCTCTCAAGGCAGATACACAAAAACAATCAACCAACTATGTATCCGGTCGATGCAACCAGGAGGTGCTTGGTTTACAACAGCGCGTACTTATCAATTTAACAAAGATTATACTGTAAGTTTTGATGTGAAATTGAACTCAGCCGACAACCATTTTCCTGTTCTTTACAGCGATGGATTTGTTTTTGTAAATATAGATTGGGGAAGAGACCTGAGTCATTATCAGCCAGGTTTACCTTATGGACTTAAAAACCATTTGGCAAATCTTGATGTTGGTCGTTGGTACAAAATTAGAGTAGAAGCACATCCGACAAGAGGAACCTTTGATTTATATTTAGATAATAAACTAATGAGTACTGCAACCAATATCAAAGTTTTACATAACTATCATACCTCAAGTACCCAAATTACAAATAGTCAAAATATTTGGTTAGGTGACGCAGATTCAAAAGATTACCGTGGAGGGAGCTATAATAGAGGCGATGTGTGTTGGCGGAATATAGTTTTTAAACAAGCACATAACAATACATCAACTCAGGGAACAACATCAAAACTATTAGAACTGCCTTTCTTTGAAAAGTTTAACAATGAAACATCTATATGGACTTATCCTTCTAACGGATATATAAAGCGAGGAAAGTTCTTTTGGAATGTAGGACAAGACTTTAAGCAAATACGACTTAATGCTCTTATACCCTTGGAAAATATTGTGATAGAATTTGATGGCTATGCTGAAACCAATGGGTTTACTATCCATTTAGTCAATAAAAACGATGTCGGATATATAGCTATATTCGGTGGATGGAACAATTCTCAGTCCGGTTCAGATATCGGCAAACCCACAGAAAATCGGAAATTAGTTCCGGGTAAGGTCTGGCAGCCCAAGGTGTGGGGTCATTACAAAGTGGTACGAAGCGGCAATCATCTATCCGGTTACTTTAATGGTCGTTTGATATTTGACCGCATTGTTTCAACGCATTACTCTGGTTACGGGAATCTATATTTTGATTCTTGGAACGCACTAATAGGAATTGATAATATTCATATTTACAAGCCTAACATTAATAATCTTCATTCTTCAACAAATAAAAACATTGACAATGTTTGGGCACTTAACACTTCTGGTTTTATTTATAACTGGAACGGTAGAAATTGGGATAATCTTCCCGGAAAAGCTCAAGATATTGGTGTGGGCGCAAACGGTACTGTCTGGATTATCGGTCCCGGTAATCCGAACGGAAGTATTTATAGATTGATGAATACAAAATTTGTAAAAGTTCCCGGAAGTGCTGTCAGGGTTGATGTCGATCAAAACGGAATACCATGGATAGTAAATGCTAACGGAGATATTTACAAATGGGAGAATAAAATCTGGCGTAAAATACCGGGCGGAGCTTACGATATCGGAATTGGTTCACACGGTACCGTTTGGGTAATAGGCCGAGAACCTGCTTACGGAGGATATGAAATTTACAGATGGATGGGAAGTCAATGGGTAAAAGTACCAGGCGCCGCTGTAAGAATTGATGTAGGACCCTGGGGAACTCCATGGGTTGTAAATTCATTTGGCAATATTTATAAATGGGTAAATAAAACCTGGCAAAAATTACCGGGCAAAGCTAAAGATATAAGCATAAGTGCCGATGGAGTACCTTGGGTAATTGGTACCAATTCAGTTTTAGGCGGTTATGGCATTTATAAATGGGATGGATCAAAATGGATAAATATACCCGGTGGTGCTGCAGTTATTTCAGTAGGTGGAAGTAAATAAACTGAAATATTATAAGCGGTTGTAAAAATAGGTGTATGGTAATAAAAACTAAAAATTAAAGAATTATTTTATGGATTAAATGAGAAATGTAATATACATTTACAAATCCGTAAACAATAATATTTTAATAAAATGATTTTTTTTACTTAAAATAAATGAGATATGAATCCGAAAAAGAATAATCCGGTTTTATCAAAGCTGTTAAGTTCAAATTTTTTACTTTTTTACATATCACTTTTTCAATTCCTTTTACTAATAATATTTGCAGGTAATTACGGTTTTTTCCGTGATGAATTTTATTACATCGAAACTACGAAACACCTCGCCTTCGGTTACGTTGACCTTCAACCTCTTTCCGCAATTATACTCGCTGTTTCAAGAACAATCTTTGGCGATTCAATCCTCGGTATAAGAATTTTTGCATATTTAGCCGGTAGTATTACGGTTTTTGTAAGCGGCTTAATTGCGCGAGAAATGAACGGTAGTAAATTCGCACAAATTTTAACTGCAATTTTAGTAGTGTTCTCCACAGTTGTTCTTGCCAGCAGCAGTTTTTTTTCTATGAATTCATTTGACATTCTTTTATCTACAATATTTTTTTACTATTTGATAAAGTTGTTGAAAACAAATGACCCGAAAATTTGGATTACTATCGGAATTATTATAGGGATCGGACTGCAAAACAAACTTACTTTTCTCTTTTTAGGATTCGGTTTATTTATAGGATTATTATTAACAAAGGAACGAATTTACTTTAAGTCAAAGTATTTCTGGATAGGGATTACCATTGCCGCTGCAATAATATTGCCTAATATTATTTGGCAGATCTCAAACGGATTTCCAACAATCGAATTTATGAAACGTGCTGCTTTAGAAAAAAATGTTTCGATGAGTTTCTTACAATTTCTTTTAAACTCTTCACTTGTACTAAATCCAATATTCGTGATATTTATTTTTACTGCTCTTTATTATTTATTCATAAATAAAACCGGGGAAAAATTCAGATTAGTCGGATTGATTTTTATTATCGTTTTATTAGTCTTTGCGTTTAACAACGGCAAGCCGTACTATATGGGCGTGTTGTACCCGGTAATGCTGGCAGCCGGTGTTTTAGGTGCCGATATTTTGATCGAAAAATATTTGAGGAAATGGGTACGAATTCTACTTGTGTTGATTATTATTCCTTTTGTTATAATTATTACTCCATACGCCATTCCAATTCTTAATGTCGACTCATTTATAAATTTCTCCAAATTTATCGGTATTAAACCGGGAGCCAATGAGAGACTAAAACAAAGTATACTTCCTCAATTTTATGCCGATCGTTTTGGCTGGAAAGATATGGTTAAGCAAGTAGCAGACGTTTACAATACTCTTACTGAAGATGAAAAAAAAGATGTAATTATTTTTGCACAAAATTATGGAGAAACCGGGGCAATAAATTATTACGGTCATCTTTACAATTTACCCAAGGCAATATCAGGGCATAACAGCTATTGGGAGTGGGGATACCCAAAAGATAAGTCAGGTAATATTATCATAATTGTCGGCTCTAATCTAAAGGATAATAAAGAATTTTTTGAAGACGTAAAATTAGTAGGTCATCATTATAATAAATACGGAATGCCGTATGAGAATGTTGATATATTTATCGGGAAGAAATTAAAATTTAGCAAAAAAGAACTTTGGACAAGAGTTAAAAGTTTCATATAATTTGCTTCAGATAATAATAAGATAAAGTTACGGCAGATATTTGCCGATAACGATTCGGAAAAAATAATATGATTGAAACCTACAGAGGAACAGTAAATCCAAATCAAATTGATCATATGGGACATATGAATGTTCAGCATTATGTCGCAAAGTTTGACGAGGCAACCTGGAATCTATTTACTGTGCTGGGAATTACTTCAAGCTATATGAATGAAAATAATTGCGGTATGGTAGCAGTAGAACAAAAAATAAATTATAAAGCTGAAGCTCTTGCAGGTGATTGCTTATATATAAAATCAAAAGTTTTGAAAATCGGCAATAAATCTATTCGGTTTATTCATTATATGTATAACGCAGAAACAAACGCTGAAATATCAAATTGCGAACTTGTAGGTGTACATATCGATAGAATAAAAAGGAAATCTTGTCCATTCCCTGCTTCATTAAAAGATACTCTGAATTTAACCAACGAAGAAAATTAAAAGGATATTCGATGAAACAATACGATCCTAAAATGCACTCGACCGAACACATTCTAAACCAAACTATGGTAAGAATATTCAATAAAGGAAGATCATTCAGTGCACACATTGAAAAGAAGAAATCAAAAGTAGATTATCATTTTGACAGGGATTTGACGGAAGATGAAATTTCTGAAATTCAAAATAAAGTAAATGAAGTGATAAAGTCTAATCTTGATGTGCGGGAAGAATTTTATCCCAAAGAAGTAGCCGAATCAAAATTTAATTTGAGCAAACTGCCTGAAGGTGCGGACGATAATATTAGAATTATTCACATCGGTGATTATGATTCTTGTCCTTGTATCGGCAACCACGTAAGCAACACATCGGAAATTGGTGAGTTTAAAATTATTTCAACAAATTATGAAAGCGGCGTTCTAAGAATTAGATTCAAATTACTGTAGAGCGAATCTCCCGATTCGCTTATCTCGCGTATTACCGACAATTATAAACAAGCAAGCCAAATGAATTTTAACGACCTAACAGAAATAGAAAAGGATGCTTTACAGGATTTAAAACTACCGGACATTTATGGAATGACAAATGAAGATTACTTTTAGTTAAATGCTTTGCTTAATATAATTTATATAACTATTTTACAAAAAAATTAGGATGAAATAAATATGAACGTATATTAAAAAAGAGCTATACGGTATAAGCGTAATATTTCTTAATATACGCATTGCGTTTATTGAGATGTTCGTATGCAATTGTTCCGCTCCGCTACACAATCGCATACGAACGGGCGGCGGCTTCGCCAATGCTCTGCACAGTTGTTTCGCTCCGCTTCACAACTGCACAGAACATCGGTTAAAGTCAATAGCCTGCACAAACCCTTCGGGATTTGTTCTGGTCTACTGCCCTTAACCGCCGCCCGTTACCAACCATAGTAAATCAATTCTGCATAAAAAAAATATTGACAAAATATTGATTTGTGTACACTAATTAGTTAACTTTGCATAATGATTAGAAAAATAATTGCTTACAAAAATTACTTTGTTGATTTTTATAAATCGCAAGAATTTAAA
>ENA-ORDP01001090-ORDP01001090.1-marine-sediment-metagenome-genome-assembly--contig:-NODE-1090-length-15540-cov-2.281434_pt1 | contig 15540 bp, 13 predicted proteins | sample MGYA00248627_ERZ508539 | MGnify/ENA primary metagenome ERZ508539 (study PRJEB26208, sample SAMN05571518) | marine sediment metagenome | biome: deep sea; feature: Hydrothermal vent; material...
CCTAAATACGGCGAGATCGTAAAATAAGGGTGTTTGATAAGATGATAGCGACCACTTACTCCCAAGGATATTGGCTCAAAACGGAACTCAAGCCCGGCACCCGGTGTAAAACCTACGTGAATGCTATTTTCTCCAGCAATTTTCTTATCACTGCTGATATCCATCCCAAGCTCAACAAACGGTAAAACATATTTCAAGCGACGGCTTGGGAACACACGACGACCAAAAAAGAAGGAGGTTCGCCGATAGCTATTATTCCCTTGAGTCCATTTATAGTAATGTAAATCCATTCTAATTTGTGCTGTTGTATCAGTATCAGTCTCAATCCCGATCCCCCCCCCATAGCCTATTCCAAAACCATATCCAACCGCTGGCCCCGAGCTTGGCTCTGCTGGGAAGAAGAACCCACCATCAATAACGATCCGTGGGCCATCATCCTTTTTCTTGGGTGGGGGGGGTTGATAATTCTTGTTTCGCGGGTAATTTGGATAATTGGATCGAGGATCATTGCAAAACACATTGTGACCTATAAACAGGGCAATAATTACTAAATAAAACCGTATCATGATGATCTCCTTCAACTTAATATTATAACCTATTCAGTGGATAATTTCAAGGCATTTTCCCTTTTAATCGATTAAAATACCTGTATCTCTACTCTATTGTATTATATTTCATGTAAAACTTAAACATCAACAAACGCTGAAGCAACGTATATGAGGGGTGCAGGACTATGAAAATTGGACAGACCATGCCAGGATTCTCGTTGATAGGGGTAGATGATCAGATCCTTCACTCAAAGGACTTTCTGAAGGGGAAAGGACTGGTAGTAATCTTTAGTTGCAACCACTGTCCCTACGTTCAAGCCTATGAAGATCGAATGATCGACCTATACAATGATTTCAGTCCCAGGGGCATTGAAATCCTGGTCATCAACTCCAATGAAGACATCACCTATCCCGACGATAGCTTTGAGAACATGAAAAGAAGAGCTCAAGCTAAAGGTTTCCCTTTTCCTTACTTGAGGGACGAAAGTCAGGATGTAGCAAAAGCCTTTGGGGCCACTCATACTCCCGAGATATTCCTGATGAATAGTGATGGACAGCTTGTCTATACAGGTCGTATTGATGATAACTGGAAGGAGGCTGATCGGGTGAAATCCCAGGACCTAAAAGCCGCAATGGAAGCTTTAATCTCCGATGAACCCATCCGAGAGCCTGAAACCTACGCAATCGGTTGCACCATAAAATGGAAGACTTAAGCCAGGAAAAAATCACTTTTTCAGTTTATCAATCATGATTATTTTGCTATATTATCTAAATACATAATAGATGGAGGAATCAATGAAAAGAATCAAAACCTTAGTGACCATTTTAGTAATAGTTTTTGGGATAACCTCATGGCTCAGTGCTAAAGGAGGACAGCATAAAATCAGGTTTACAGCAGGAATCGGATCGACCTCATCAGTGGATACAACCATTGGAACAGGCAATAAGACAGCTCTGAGGATTGGAGGGACGGGTCTGTATCGTATTTCCAAGCTGATTGGTGTGGGTGTCGATTTGGGCTTTGTGAAAGCCTATAAACGAGAGTTTAACAACTTTAATTTTACTGTATCTTACTTCACTTTATTGACTATGATCGAATTTAATCTCCTAAAGAATGACCTGCTTATATTTCAGATCGGGCAAGGGGGGTATATGGCGACAGGGAATAATACAGGGAGTGAGTATGGTCTAAGACTGGGTGGAGGAGTGGATATTCCTGTTGGATCCAATATATCCATCCCTATTTTACTGAGGACGGACTTTATTTTCGCAAGTGACATGGTTGTCCCCATAACGATTAATGCAGGGATTACCATTAAGATAAAGTAAATATTGGGCTGATCCCTCGGTAAGGGTGGGTTTCAAATCCACCCCTACAAAATGCTGGTAATTCAACAGATTCCATGTTGAACCCATACGGAGAGGAGGGTGGAAGCGTGAACACACGGGTTCACTGCTACAGATGGTTACCCATCAGTAAATATCTGATCTTTACCTAGTTTGAATGGCGTATCAGGTGGAGGAGCTGTGAAATGACGATAGATAAATCTCGAATTGACAGGTCTGGAGGTTCTTATCCCCTGATTTCATTTGGTAATCCAAATCACTCAAACCCTGAAATAACTTCTCTAACTTGATTATTGAAAATCGTGAGGATTGTCCGATGATTTTCTTTGCAATGAAAGGCGGAAGATTGAGTCTTTTGGCTAGTTCACTTTGATGAATCCCTTGATTGAGATAGGTTTTAGCCTGCCATATGAGTTTTAATTGTCTGTAGATCATAGAAATGCATTGACCGAAATTACCCTCCTCAACAGTCATTTGCTGGAAGAGCCTTAAGGTTTTAGGGAGGTTTCCCGAAAAAAGAGTGTCAATAAAGTCAAATATGGATGGGAGTTTTGAGGAGACCAGTATGTCAGGAATATCGCCAACCGATAAGGTCTCACCACCCTGACAGTAAGTCTCTATGGCCTCTACAACCTTGTCTATATTACCGATGGAACACTCTTCCTGCTCCACTAAATAACTGAGAACCTCTGGATCATAGGGCACACCAGCCTTTTGTAGCTTCGTGGTGATCATCGCGAGGGCTTCCTGGGGGGATTTGTCCTTAAAGTACTCTATCTTTCCGTGTTCTTTCATAGCAGATAGGATGGCTTTATCAGGCTCTTTATCGTTTGCAGCGGAGACCAGAATAAGAACTGTTGTGTCAGAAGGACTTTTGATGTAGCCTTCCAGGTTCTTTTTGTCTAATTTACTGTAATCATAGACCTTAATGAGCTTCTTATCGGTAAAAACCGGGTAGGTATGACATTCGGATAGGACTTCTTCCATATCGCAGTCCTCCCCAAAAAACATGAGGCTGTTGATATTATCTTTTTGCTTTAAGTCAGGGAATATTAAGGCTTCAAGTTGAGAGATTCGCCTTTTAATTTCTCTATGATCTTTGCCTGAAAGCAAATAGATCGGGTAGATTTTCTCTTGAGTCAAAACCTTCTCCAAATAGGGGTTATACCGCCTGTAGGGACGACCCGTCGGAAACTGTTGTATTAAGCCCAATTTGTAGGGGCAGACCCACGTGTCTGCCCAATCCAAAAGGCTATACAGGCACCATATGGTTAATACCACTGCTCCGTACGGGTTCAACATGTTGAACCCGTACGGAGCAGTGGTGAAATGGTGAACACATGGGAAATTGTCGCATTACCAACATGTTGTAGGGGCGACCCGGCGGGTCGCCCCTACAGGTGGTATATTAGTCAGAATAGTATCCCGATTTAAGGGACAAAAAGGACATCATTCGACCACTCAGTGGGCCTTCTTTCCTGTATGAGTAAAACTGATCCACGTGACAGGCTGTGCATAAGCTGGACTCGGTGAGTATATTGTCCTCCAGAACAGAGGCTGATTGGGCCTGTAAAACATTTTCCTTCAGGAGATCCAGATAGAATTGGCCATTCCGTTCTTTGAGTACCTGTGCGCTAAAGTGATCCATGAACTCAATAGAAACTTCATAGCAACAGGATTGGATTCCAGGGCCTATAGAAACGATCAGGTCTTCAGGATTGGATTGGTATGTATGAGAAAGAAGTTCAATCGTCTTGACTGTGATTTTCTGTGCTGTCCCTCGCCACCCGGCGTGGATAAGAGCAATGGCTTTCTGGATCGGGTCATAGATAAATATTGGATAACAATCGGCTGTTTGAATGGATAAGACAAGTTCACCTTCTGATGTCATTAGCCCGTCACATTTTGAAACAGTCGAACTATCTTCTTCTAAGTCCTTTCTAGTCGAGGTAATTTGAAGAACTTCATTGCCATGAACCTGCTGGGGAAAGACTCCATTCTCTAATGGCAGTGAAAGGTTGTGGAACAAGTCTTTTCTGTTGGATCGACTTTGGGAGGTATCTCCAGCCCTAAGACTTAGATTGAAATCCAGGCCATTGTAATTGCGATAAGTTGTGCCACCCACCAGAGGGCCCATGCTTTCTATGACATTGTGTTGGTACACGAATCCGTCCAATAAGAAAGTTTAATTGATATAAATATCTTCTATACGGTGAGTAAAGCCTTTTCGGAAGCTTTGATGGATCGCTCGTTCTGAAGTCACATCAATGGTAAAGATCTTTTCAACAGGCTCCTGACCAGAGTGCTCAAAGAGAAGGCTAAACTCAAAGAGGCGTGAGGACTTTTCATTCTTCTTGTCTTTCACTGGAGAAGGGAAAAAAGTAAAATAACCACTTGTTTTATGGGATATGGTGTAAGGATTGTCCCATTGGGGGTTGATCATATCGGTTTTGACAAAGTGTTCTATCCTGGTTTTGAGGGTGACAATAGTTCCATCCATTCCTTCCCAGGTCGTCATAGAAATAATCTTGCCAATGAGACAGGGAAAGTTAAAATAGTAGGAGTCCTCTTCTTCAGGTTTTGGGGGAGCAACAGGGTGCGACTTGTCTTTTCGACGGGATAATACGGTTCTCATGGCTTCAGCCACTAATATGAAAATATCCGCTGTTTTCTGGACATCCTTTTCATGATTCGCTTCCATATGGAGAACCCCCCGACCGCTCGTTAAATAAGAGGCCCTCACACGGTTTAAGACATAACACGCCACATCATGGCGATTGGTTTCATCTTTCCAGAAATCCTCATGAGAATCAGTACACATTTCATTAACAGCATGAAAAACGATGTCTTCCATTGTATTTTTAAGAATCATTTTGATCCCCCAGGATATGGTATTATAAAGTATATCACGTGTTTTGGGATTTGTCAAGGTGAAAGACATTTCTTTTTAAATAATCAGCTTGCAATTACGGAATTGGTCAATATTGCGTTTAGCAGACGAATCCAGTTGGATAACAGTAAATAATCTCATTCTACTGGATCCCAACGATCCCTATCACGGTGGTTGTACTTATCGATGACCCCTTTAAGGCTTGTAGTCAAGTCAATGTCCTCTGAATTAGCAATACAGATCAAAGTAAAAAGTATGTCACCTATCTCATCTGCAATATGGCCCTCACCTTCAGTGGGTTTCTTGCTTTTATTCCCGTATAAATGGTTTAACTCCCTGGCTAACTCGCCCACTTCCTCTATGAGTCTGGCTAAATTAGATAATGGGGCCCAGTAGCCCATCTTGAACTGAGATACATATTTATGGACTTCCCTTTGAGCGTCTTCTAAAGTCATTTTCACCACTCTCAATTTAAAGGTATGTGAAAAGCTGTTCAATACCCTGGTTTTTATAGATCGTCTCAAGCTTTTCCAGGGCTAATGGGTATTCTTCCTGGTTTCTAATATGGAAATCGATATGAAAGCCTTCTCCTTCCATGTTTTTGGCTACATTAATTTTCCAGCGTGGCGGGAGTTTAAATGTCCTGATAACCTTTTGCACCTGTTCCAAGTGCTCTTTATATGCTGGATAGCGTAAAGTGTACAAATCATTGATGAAGTTCTTTTCCAGGATATTGTGTTTTGTTTCTGAAGAAAGGTAAGCAACAAATATATCATTATTTAGTATATTCTCTACACTCTTTTGATCTCTCTTGCAAAGAAAATTAAGGGACTCTATAAAGAACTTCAGGCGGTTCACACCCAGTTTAAGCTTTTTGATCCATGAATACAGGATAGCTTGATCCCCTAAAGAATATTGGGATAGGTCATAAGATAGATTGAGAGGGGTGTTCTCTCGTATGATATGATTTTTCATCTCATGGGATAAGTCATTGAGCTTCATAAGAAGTTTAAACCGTTTGTGACTCGGATTATCCAGTAAAAGGGGGAGATAATGGTTTATAACGACCGATTCATCCACCTGAAATGAGTGGATCAGCTTGTGGAGAATAGAAGCTTTCTCTATAAGATTTAAGGATTTATAGGTTTGAGCATAAAGAATACCTTCTGTGAGTACGTCTAAAGGAGATTGGGATTTTATAATAAACCCTTCTATACAGGTCTCTCCTCTGGACGCTAAATGGCGAATACGGTTCATTCCATCGATCACCCAATAGCCTGAGGGTTGTTTAGTCACAAGGATAGGAGGATAGGCCCATTGACCCTTGTATTCAATGACTTCTTTAGCCTGATCCAAAGGGTAACAAAAGGAGTACTTCAAGTTATCCAAATCAATGCCATCCATTGCAATTTGGGCAAAGTCTTTTCTAATCATGTCTATAGCTTGTTTAGATTCTATCATTAATGACTGAAATATAATAAAGAAATAGTGAATCAAGTTAATTTATTTCAGGATGATATTGACTTTTTGAGTGTTCTTGATATTTTTAAATCACATCATCTTAATTTAGCGTATTTACCGATTTATATGTTTGTCACGCATTATATTTAGTCATCCCAAGCATTTTGGAGATAAAGAATGAAATACAAGATTCTCATGGTCGTTGTGTTCACCTTATTTACAGTGATTCCCTTTTCAGCCTATGGGGCTAAGATCAAGTATTTTAAAGGCCGTGTTTGGAACAATAATACATACCGATGGAAATATATAAAGCCAACCTCAGCAAGAAAAGCCAGAAGATTAAAGGTCTATTATGCCGTTCAGTACGGAGACAATAACCGTATCAAGAAAGTGACCTATCCCATTCCTTCTTGGGCGAATCGCCGTGGTAGAGGGAAATCCGTCGAGTATTACAATAGCCTTCAAAAGGTTAAATTACGAGAGAATTATTTAGGTAAAAAGAAATTAGGGTATTATAAGTTCACATATGACTCTAAAGGTAAGCCTAACCGAGAAGATTATTATATTGAAAGAAGTTATCGCGATAAAGATGGGAATAAGAAAACTCAAAAAAGAATTAAGTTTACTTTTAGGTATTATTATAAAGGCAAGCATTTATCGAAAATAGCTTGTTATACAGGAAAATTAGAAAAGTATCAACCCGTTGGTATTTGGCTTTATTTTAATCCTAAAGGGCAGATTATTAAAAAAGAAAAGTATGTCTTAGACAGAGACGAAGGGAAGGGAAAACTTCAAATAACGAAACGACTGGGTTACTACGCAAATGGGCAGATTAAAACCTTACAATCCTTTGTGGACAAGAAAGCTTTTGGCAACTGGTTATTTTATAACAGTCAGGGTAAGCTGATCCGAAAGGATGAGTTTGTAGATGGCCTACTGCTTAGGCGATATAAATACTTCTACCACTCGTCTGGAGATTTGGACAAAGCCAAACTCTATGAATATGATCAACTTGTAGAAGTTCATCACTACAATTCAAAGGGCCGGGTGTTTAAAGCCGATTTATATAGAAACAAGAAACTCAGTGAAACGATCCTCTATGACAGCAAGGGTCGGATAAAAGAACGGAAATCCCACGGTTCATAGAGTGGAGCAGGTATGGCCAAGTATTTAATCATTGCTATCTTGATGATTTCATTCTCCCAATGTTCCATACAGACGATCTTAAGCGAAGAGTCGAACTTTTCTGAGAATGAACGACCCAAGAGGGATGAAGGGATTGCCGTCTTTCACTTTGTCAGCGGGAATAAAGCCCCCTTGCCCCGTGAATTGTACTTTCATGCCAAAGGAAAATCATCAAACCCTAAGCATTTCGCCCTAGCCGCCTGGATCAACAGTCGGGAGACCAGCCGATATATCTTCTTAAAAAAAGGTATTTATACATTTAAAGACTTTTATTATAAGTTTAAAGGGATCTCTTCAGGTTACAGCTTTCCGGAGAATGAGTTTAAAATCATCCCAAACCAGGTGAATTATGTGGGTGATATTATATTCTATTACCATAGACGAGACGCTAAAGTAGCCATTAAAGACGATATGAACAGGACTATGCTAGACTTTTACAAGAAATATCCTGAAGTAAGCATTCAATACCCCCTCCTGAAGAGCCTTCTTAAGATGAAGAATCGGGTGAATCCTGATGAGTCTGACTGGAATGGGAATCGGTAAAACGAAATGGTCAGGCGGTAGCGGATGTGGTGATATGGTCGTCCTTTAATAGGTGATATTGCCGAAATGTCAAGAAAATGGACTCTCTTCCAGCAACCCATCAAGAACTTTGGAGTCAGCGATTGCAAGTGTTACACCCACTTTTTCTATTCAAATATGCGTAAAATACTTCATCAAAGAGACTTCTCTACCCTCTCCTTTAAAAACTTTATCCATCAAGATAAAATAACTAAAGGGATTAATAAATGTGCCGACAGGGTGTTATAAACCCCTTCCCGATTGGATAGATTGGTGGAACAACATATCATGATAATTGGAGGAGGCATCCTCCAGATCCCAGCCATTCAGACAGCCAAAGAAATGGGTCTTACAACTATTGTGACCGACTACAATAAAGAAGCCTACGGTCTAAAGCTGGCTGATTTCCCTATCGTTATGAGTACCAAAGACATAGAAGGCTCTGTAAGAGTGGCTAGGGCTTTTAATGATCAGATCAAAATAAACGGTGTCTTTACAGTGGGTACGGACGCTTCGATGACTGTTGCCGCCGTGGCCGCCGCATTAAACCTTCCCGGGATTAAGTTCGACAACGCCTTGGCCGCTACCAATAAGCTGAAAATGCGTCAGAGATTTAAATCTATGGCTGTCCCATCCCCAGAGTTCTTTGGATGCTGGACATTGGATGAAGCCATTAATGCTTTCCACCAGTTGAAGCCTCCTGTAGTCATTAAACCCACCACCAATATGGGGGCACGAGGTGTCAAGAGGGTCGATCAGTTAGAAGACCTTGAGATTGCTTTTCAATCAGCTAAAAAGAACTCGCCAAGTGGTGAAATCATCATTGAAGAGTATATGCCTGGCGATGAACTTAGCATTGACGCTCTCATATTTAATAATAAGATCTATATTGCTGGCATTGCCGATAGAATCATTCAATACGAACCCTACTTTGTTGAAACCGGTCATATCCTCCCATCCAATCAACCCCGTGAAATCATCCATGAAGCAATAACCGTTATGAAACAGGGCATACGAGCCTTAGACATTGAAATGGGCTCTGCTAAAGGAGATATTAAAATCACCGAAAAGGGCGTTAAGATTATAGAGCTAGCCGCCCGTCTCTCAGGGGGATTCATGTCTGCCTACACCTACCCCTACGCTACAGGAGTGAATCTCATCAAGAACGCTATACTCATCGCTCTGGGCGAGGAGCCGGAAGACTTAAGCCCAAAATACCAGCGTGTCTCTATAGAGCAAGGATTGATCCCTAAAAGCGGTATCATCAAGGCCATCACGGGTGTGGAAGAAGCTGAAGGTGTAAACGGCGTTAAGCACATCTTTTTAAACGTTCAAGAGGGCGATGTGGTTAAGGACCCCACCAATAACATTGAAAAAAGCGGTCATGTCATTGTGGTAGGCGATACACGAGAAGAAGCCCTTCGTATCATGAATGAAGCGGTCGAAAAGATCAAGATTGATACCGCCAAAGAAGGTAAAATTACTTTTAATGAGATTCGGACGACTGCCCTCAAAAAGTTCAATAAAACATGCTTTGTCTGTAAGATTTGCGATGGAAAGGAGTGTAGAGGTCAGGTACCTGGTATGGGCGGGATTGGGACAGCCGGAACGTTCTTTAATAACCTCAAAGCCTTACAGAGATACCAACTGATAACCAGCTACCTTCATGATGTCAAGGATCCTCAAATGAGAACCCGCTTGTTCGGGGCTAACATAAGCTTCCCGGTACTTGTGTCGCCTGTAACAGGTACTGAAACTAATATGGGTGGGGGGATGACTGAAATAGACTTTGTCAGAGGGATGATGAATGGAGCTCAATTAGCAGGGACTCTCTCCATGGCTGGTGATGGGGCATCCCCTGAAAAATACCTTGATGGAGTCAAGGCTATTAAAGAAGTCGGGGGGCGGGGTATTTCCATTTTTAAGCCCAGAGTAGATCAGAACGAAATCATCAAAAGAATCCGAGCCGCTGAAGAAGCGGGTGCTCTGGCCGTCGGCATTGACGTAGACGCAGGTATCTTTACTACAATGGCCTTAAAGGGTCAGGCTGTTGAAACCAAGAGTATAGGGAAGTTACAAGAATTGGTTCGCTCAACCCACCTTCCTTTCATCCTAAAAGGCATCATGACCAAAACAGATGCCCTAAGAGCCATGGATACAGGTGCTCGGGCGATTATCGTGTCAAATCATGGGGGCCGTGTGATGGACTCTATGCCTGGTACAGCGGATGTTCTCCCTGAAATCGTGGATGCGATACGCCGTGAGATGGTTGTGATGGTAGATGGGGGCTTTAGAACTGGATTAGATGTCCTTAAAGGGCTTGCTCTTGGGGCTGACTTTGTATGTATCGGACGACCTGTTGCCATTGGGGCTTATGGAGGCAGAGAAAGAGGTGTCAAATATGTCCTGGATCAGTATAAGGAAGAATTACGAAAAGCAATGATTCTATCCGGTCTAAGCTCCCTGCAAGACTGTCATCCGGGTGTCCTTAAAATGACTCCAAACTACGTTAAATGGTAACCATTACATATTTATGCATCAGAAAAAAGACTTTTGCCAAAAACTTATTCTTTAAGAACTGTCTGAGAGAGATGTCTTTTTTCTTGACTTTTCATCGAGTTCATGTTATATCTTAAATAATAATGATTTCAAAACAAGTTAGACTGGAATGAAAATAACAATTGGTGATATTAAATTGGGTAAACGTATTCGGGAAGATTTGGGAGATTTATCCTCTCTTCAAGACTCCATCAACGCATTAGGTTTGTTTAACCCTGTTACTATCAATCAGAATTATGAGCTTCTGGCCGGTGCAAGGCGATTAACAGCTTGTAAAAACCTGGGTTGGAAAGAAATCGACGTAAATATTATTGCCACAAGCGGTGATCTTGCGAAACTGGAAATCGAAAGCCAAGAAAACTTTATGAGGAAAGAGTTCACTGAACACGAAATTGAAAAAATCATAGAACGCAAAAGAAGATTGGCCAAAAAAGGCTTTTTTTATCTGCTTACCCAGTTTTTTAAACATCTTTTCTCAATTATCTCCTCCTTTTTTATTAAATTATTGGGTAAGAAACAACTTCCTCCCCTGGATCAGTAATAATTGTTTATAGACCTAATACAAGAGACGAATATGAAGGTATTGGCCATTATTTTATCGGGTGGAAAGCGTAAAGAACTGATGCCTCTTGTCGAAGACCGGAGTAAATCGGCCGTCCCCTTCTTTGGTAAATATCGAGTGATCGACTTTATCTTGTCCAATTGCTTGAACTCTGGGATCAGACAGATCAACATTGCTGTTCAACATCGTTTTGGCTCTCTCTTAAAGCATATCCGTGATGGATGGAGTATTTATTCCAACAGTATGGGGGAATATATCGACGTCTATCCCCCTCAGCAAAGGCGGGGGGATCAGTTATATAGTGGAACCGCCGATTCAGTCTATCAAAACCTGTTCTCTATTGAGAATGAAAACCCTGACTATGTCTTAACCCTTTCAGGAGACCATATTTATAAGATGGATTATCGGGACTTGATTCGCTTTCATATAGAGAAAAAGGCTGACATTACCATTGGATCCGTCCCAATACCCGTCACCAAGTCCAATCTCTACGGTGTGATGACCTGTGATCAAGATAATCGAGTGAGACGCTTTGAAGAAAAGCCCGAAAAGTTCGCCCAGCACAGTGATGATACCTGTCTCGCTTCTATGGGACTTTATGTATTTAGCACCCAGGTACTTAAGGATATATTTAAAGGGTCAGAAGGCGATCAGAAGGAATATCAGGAGTTTGGACGGGATATTATACCCAATATGGTCTCTTCGCTCCGTGTTTTTAGCTATCCTTTTATAGATGAAAACGGCCAAGGTCGTTATTGGAACTTCCTTAGAACCCTCCGTGAATATTATCAGGGAAACATGGATATTTTAAATAACCGCTGTGAGATTAGTTTATACGACCCCAGTTGGCCCTTTCGGACTTATCAGAGCCAAAGCTCGCCTACGAGGACTTTTTCAAGGGATCGATCTGAAAACCTTATTGTGAATTCTGCCATATCCGGCGGAGGGGTTATTGAAGGCAGGGTACTCAATTCCATTTTAGGAACCAACGTCACCATAGAACCAGACGCCATTGTGGAAGACTCCATCTTGTTTGATAACGTTCACGTGCAAAGAGGAGCCAGGGTGACAAAAGCTATTATCGATAAAAGAATCACTGTTCCAAGAGATTGTGTCCTCAATAGCGACCAACATAGCGAATGGGCGGAGTACACTCTCACAGATGATATTATTGTTTTAGGAAAAAACGCCGTTCAAGGCTCTATAAAATCTAACTAAAAGAAAACTATGAATAAAACAGTCTTTTCAGGCATTCAGCCAAGTGGCGAAATACATATCGGGAATTACTTAGGGGCCATACAAAACTGGATCACCCTATTAGACTCCTACGAGTGTTTTTTTTGTATTGTAGATTATCACGCAATTACAGTTAAATATGATGTCAAAGACTTCCAGGATCGTGTGTGGAATGCTATTATCGATAATATAGCTTGTGGCATTGACCCGGAGAAAAGCCGCTTATTCATTCAATCCCATGTTCCTGAGCATACAGAGCTGGCCTGGATCCTGAATTCTATTGCTCCCATGGGAGATCTGGAGCGTATGACCCAATATAAAGACAAGTCCAAACAGCATAAGGAAAACATAAACGCTGGCTTGTTTACCTATCCAGTCCTCCAGACAGCTGATATTATCTTGTACAAGGCCACTCACGTACCTGTTGGTGAGGACCAAGTCCAGCATATTGAGTTCGCCCGCAGGATCGTGAAAAGCTTCAATCATCGCTTTGGAAAGATATTCCCAGAGCCTAAAGAGCTATTATCCCATGCCCCCAGAATCCTTGGTTTGGATGGTAAAGCCAAGATGAGTAAGAGTATGGGGAATTATATTGCTATTGGTGAGACTCGGGAAGTTTTACAAAAAAAGGTCATGTCCGCTGTCACCGATGAGAAGAGAATAAGAAGGAACGACCCGGGCGATCCATCCATCTGTAACGTCTTTTCCCTCCACCAATTCTTTACACCTTCTGAAAAGCGTGACGAGATTGAAACAGAGTGTAAAAGGGCTGGTATCGGCTGCGTGGATTGTAAAAAGCTTCTGATCAATGGTATCTGGGCTACATTAGAACCCATTCAAGAGAAACGAACGACACTTCTTAAGGATCAGAACAGGTTAAGGGAAATCATTTATGAGAATGGCAGGCAGTGTAAGCAGATAGCTGAAAACACAATGGGACAGGTTAAAGAGCAGATGGGTATCCGGTAAAGCTTGGCTCTTTTATGATTTGGCTTCACTCTTGGTTTTATCAAGTTTCTCCCCATTTTTTCTAACTTCCGATTTAGTACTATGTTTGGGGTCTTTTGGATCCTTTGAATCTTTATCATCTGTCTTTTGGTCATCTTTGGTATTCCCATCATTTTTGGGATTTGTCTGACCTTTTGGATTCATTGGTTCTTTGTTCTCTTCTGTCTTTCCCCCACTCTTGGTATTTCCGTCTTTTTTAGGATCCTGACCTTCTGGACTTGTTGATTTCTTGATTTTGTCTATCGGTTTCTCACCATTTTTAATAGCTTTATTGGGGTTGGATGGATCATTAGGACTTGTTGAATCTTGAGTATTATTAATGAGTTTTCCCCATTCTGTAGGCTTGTTTTGATCTTTTGTATTTCCTGTCTCTTTATTACCAACTGGTTTCTCAATGTTTTTAAGGGGCTTGGTATTATCTTTATTGTTTGCGGGATCTTTTGTACCCTTTAAATCTTCCATTTCTTTGATAGCATCCCATGGAGATTTGATTTCATTATCCTTTGTGAGAAAATGAGAATAACTTATAAAACCAGGACTATTGGTTTCGTTTAAGTTCTCAACGTCTTCATCTTTTGAATCTTCTTCAATAATATCAGGAAGTTCCTTGATCCACGGGGCTTTTTTCATCCCTCCCTTGGCGGCATATTTCAATTTTAGATTAGGTAAATCATGATGAGCGTCTCTCATAAACCTGGCCCATATAGGAGCGGCAACTGTCCCACCATATTGATGATAACCCAGTGACATCCCTTTATCAAAGCCTACCCATACAACAGTGGATAGATTAGCAGTGAATCCAGCAAACCATGCATCTTTATAACCATTTGTAGAACCTGTTTTTCCAGCGGCTTGACGGTAGAACCTTGCGTTATGAGCGGCCGCACTCCCCGTCCCACCACGAATAACCCCTGCCAGCATGTAGGTCAGTGATCGGGCTATTAAAGGAGATATAATCCGTTTGGGTTTACCCTGTTTGTAAGCGTCTTTCACATAATCCTTTATAATATTGCCATTTTTATCTTCTATCCTTAAGATGGCGATGGGAACAACCTCTTTCCCGTCATTCGCTATAATTGCCATCGCACGACACAGTTCAAAGGGTGTAATCGAAGCACTGCCAAGAGCTAAGGAAGGGTCTACCGGTAATCGTTTTTTATCAATCCCTAAAAGGGGGGCGGCAAAATTAACCACTCTTTGGGGGCCAATATTTTTAATCGTCTCGACAGCGTGTTTGTTGATGGAATACTTTATAGCGTTTGCTAAATAAACCGGAGAACGATTCGTTTTACCTTTCTTTTGATGTTTTGTTCGCCTGGATCTCTTTGGGCCCTTGTAACCAACAATAGTTCCTATTCCATATCCCCGCAGAAGGGCCGCTCCGTATACAAATGTCTTAAATGTTGATCCAGCTTGGCGTCTAGCTAAAACAGCCCGATTAAACTGGCTGGCCCTGGTAAATCGTCTCCCTCCAATCATGGCCACAATATAGCCCGTGCTCGGTTCAATGGATATAAGGGCTCCCTGGGCTTTCAAGCTGTTGCTGTAATCCCTCAGGCTTTGGGCATGTTTGCCAAACAATGTGTCTAGCTGATAAAGAGAATTAGAAGTCGATATAAAACTGAGTAACTCAACGTTTTCATTTATATGAGATTGAATATCCTCAAGATACTGCTTGTATTTGAGTTGAAAAAATTGGTCTTTATTGGTGTAGCCTATGAAGTTAAGAACATCCGTGTATTGGCTTTTTATTTGTTTGTATATTAATGAAGAATTGCGACTATATATTTTATCTTGCTTTTTAAGCTGATCCCTCAAATGTTGTCGGGCGATGTCTTGTTTATTAAGATTTAGAGTGGTGTAAATCTTTAACCCACCGGTATAAAGATAATCTTTCTTGTATCCTAATTCCTTCACTAAGGTCTTTTGTGCTATTTGTCGAATATATTCAGAAAAATAAGGGGCTTTATCTTCTCGTTTCGTCCAGGTTTGGCCTGAAGTAATTTTCATTTGATTAATACTAATCGTACTCCAAAAATGCTCATAGGCCTTATCCACTTCACGGCGGCTTGTATAGCTTTTCTCAACCATTTTGTTTAGAATCGTCTTTAATCTTGCCGTTGCAATTGTTTTATTTACAAAGGGTGAAAACTTGTTGGGAGCTGGGAGGATTGCAGCAAGCA
>ENA-ORDP01001091-ORDP01001091.1-marine-sediment-metagenome-genome-assembly--contig:-NODE-1091-length-15533-cov-3.714692_pt1 | contig 15533 bp, 22 predicted proteins | sample MGYA00248627_ERZ508539 | MGnify/ENA primary metagenome ERZ508539 (study PRJEB26208, sample SAMN05571518) | marine sediment metagenome | biome: deep sea; feature: Hydrothermal vent; material...
ATGGCATTACACCGGACGGGTTCGAGTTTGATCTGTCCGCTACGGTATATGACAGTACCAAGGTGTCAGGACTGTCCGGCTCAGTGGTGCGTCAACGGGGTACAGAGGTCAGATCAGCGGCATCCAGAGGCGCGCTGTCTTCCGCCAAGGCACTCATGTCCGCAACCATTGATAATGCCGCAGCGGGCGCGCTTGTTGAGGGCGTTGGGCAAGCAGGTGACGAATTACTTAATAATGAACGCCGATTCATTCGGGAATCACGCGTACTGATCCAGGTGTCTCCACAACCGGTTCTTATTCGTATCAATCAGACGTTCTAGAGGGCATCAGAATAGATTCCCGCATGCGGGAATGGTGTGTTGCCAGAGATTTGTCAGTTTTCCACAGTTCCACGGGTCAGGAGCGCTCATTTTCGAGAGCAGCGGATAGGCCGGTGGAACTGTGGGAAACTGAGTCAACGCTTTCGCTTCGGCATTTCGGTTGTCCAACCATCGCTCCCCTGGAACACTATTTCTGATGCTTTTAGCGGCGTTTTATCAGATTCCATGGCGGCCTTTATTTCCGGGAACCCGTTCTGAATAGTTGCTCCCCGCGCCCATTTGGGGATGTCGGTGATTCGATACCGGTAGCTTATTTCGCTGAGTGTATACGTGCCATCCGTTTCGGGTTTTGTGAACGCTTTTATGCTAACCAATTCCCGGATGCCGTAGCAGAACCCTTTATCCTGCTTAAATATCAACCTTCCTTTATCGGTCAGGTCATATGTCGTGTACACCAGTCCAAACATGCTGTCCGCTTTTTTCGATTTACTGGTAACCGAGACTACTCCTGCGTCTTCCAGTGCCCGCCACTTTTTGATACCGACTTGAGTGGTTTTCCGTGGAAACGTTCCCTTCAGTACACACTGCTCACCGGCTTGTACCAAGTATGTCGATATTGCCTTGCTGAAATTATCATTGTTGGCTTCTTTTGGGTCTGCGCATGCAGAAAGAGATATACACACAGCTGTTGTAATTCCCGCCGCTAATAGTTTCATAAGTGCCTTTCTCTAAGTCAGATAATGCCATCGGCATTATCGCATGTTACCCATGCAAGAAATATACAGGACTACGTTCGAGTTGGTCTATATTTGCTGTAGTTCACAGTTAGCGGCACTGGTACACTATCTGTTCAAGGGACAAACTGTGTTGATACACAGTTTTTGCATGGAGATAGACATGTTGATATTGACACGCAGGGCCAGAGAAACCCTGATGATCGGTGATGATGTCATGGTTACTGTGCTGGGGGTTAAGGGGAACCAGGTGCGCATCGGTATAGAAGCGCCGAAGGATGTGGCCGTGCATCGAGAAGAAATCTACGAGCGTATTAAATTAGAGAAAAATGCAGAAGATATGTTTCCATAACAGGCTAGGAAGTTTCGAGCGCTAATAAAACACGAATTGCGTACCTACCTACAATCTAATTAAGATTCTGGATAAAGATCACGCCGCAGCGTTCCAGGTATATTGCAACCAGGTCAGGTCTGTCGAGCGCGCACTGCTTCAGTAGCTCAAAAAACGTATTCCTATTGATTAAAACGTGGGGTTCTTGGTTGTTCCTGGAGGAGGTCTCCGGTAGTTCCTCGATCTCATACGTTCTTTCAAAGAGCCTTTCTATCGGGACCCCGAAGGCGTTAGCGACAGATGCGATGCTGCGGATTCCGACATTATGTTCTGCGCGTTCAAGGGAGCCGATATAGGAGCGATTCAAGCCACTGAGTTCGGCGAGAACGTCCTGTGACCAGCCACGGTTTTCACGTATCTCGCGTATCCTTTTTCCAAGCCGTTTAGGCACTTCGTCGTAGTCCATTACTTTCCTCTATCCTGATCACATTATCGGTTGGCTGTACGGCCCGTTTTTGGGTTTCGAAGGCACGCAGATGCGCGGGCGGTTACAGTGGACACCGGGCGAGCTGTGGCGCAGCTGCCGGCAGAGTGAGGATTCTGAGCACATTCCATCACAGCTCCTTGTGTATGCGGCTGCCATTATTCTCTAGTTGACGCTAATTGGCGACACTTTAATATTTCTCCGCCCTTCTTGAGATTCAACCGCTCAGGGTTCTGCCTGATATATTGGGCGGTGCTGCTTGACAAGCGTTCCGTCACCGATACCCTGAATGATTTTCGGCCTACGCAGGGCGTTGTTTTTATGCAGCTGTACTTTGCTGGGTTGCGAGGCGCGGAATGCACGCTTGCGGCGTTAAACGATGAGTCATTGTGCGGGTATTCGCGTTCTGCGCTTGCCTGACGGCAACATTTTCTCCGTCATGGTGGAGAATGCGTCCGGTGACCGGACACCTTTGGAGGCGGTTGATTATTTTCTGCTTCATTGTTCGCCTCCCCTCGATACATTGCCCGACTGTGTAGAGGGTCAGGATTGAAAAGAAAGGTTCTTGTTCAGCAGACCCATAAGAAGCTGTCGTATACGTACTAATTATCCCAATAATTAATAGCTAAGAGCGTCACCCGTGCCATGCACGGGTCGGCGTTCTCCAGGTTCGCTAGGCGCTCATCCCCTTCGGGGACGGCTGCGCCGCCTTGCGCATACCTGACGCAATGTGGCGCGTTTCACGCGCGATTAATAGGAGAACGCGCCGCGTTCGGTGGCCGATTTAGCGATTACCCGTATATCCACCGGCCTATCCACGACCTGGTAGGGGCTGCTTCTGACCCGTGGATATGTGGATAATCACACGGCGGCTCAGTGACGGCCATGCCCGGGCAGCGTATTGGTCAACACCTGCGCGTGGCCCTTCGGCGGCTGATCAGCTGCGGACCAACCGGATCACCGTCGCCCTGTTGCGGTATTGCTCTTGTGGGTCTGGGTAAGAGCGTCTACGGGGTAGGCGGTCGGATTATCCGGTGAGTGGTAGAGAATTCACTTCCATATCTTTCCTAGGCCTGCCTCCACGCACAGCACACACCAAGCGGCATAGGGTATAGGCTTCTCTTCACCGATCCAGCGGCGCGCTGTGCGGTCGTCTACGCTCATACGCCGCGCGAATTCCACTCCGGACCAGCCGGCCATGCTCATAGCGGCCTTTATTTCCTCGCCGGTGGGCGGTGACCACGCTTTACCAGCAGGCTGCAAGCAGGTGGCGCGAATATCTGATTTTGTGCCGTAGGTGGCTCGTGTTTCCATAGCGGTACCTCATGTAATGCCCCTTCTCAATACTGAGAAGGGGCGATATGGCTATAACCAGCCAAATTCTGAAAATGACGTTATTTCACCGTGACCGATCACTATATGGTCGAGGGTGCGAATATCGACTAAAGCTAGCGCCTCACGCAGTCTATTCGTTAACCGCCGGTCGGCTTCGCTGGGCGTTGACGTGCCGGAAGGGTGGTTGTGCGCAAAGATCACGGCGGCGGCATTCGTCCCTAAGGCAGCCTTTACAACCTCACGCGGGTGCACAAAAGCGCCGTCTAAGGTGCCACGAAACATTTCTCGGGTTTCAATTAACCGATGACGAGTGTCTAAAAAAACCACAATAAACACTTCATGCTCCATCAACTCTAATTTCAAGCGCAGAAGATTTTTTGTTCTTTCTGGATCAGTATACGCATCCCCTTTTACCCTCAGGTTTGATTCCAGAATACGGATGGCGAGTTCGATAATCTGATTTTCGTTTTTAGTCATGGTACGTCCTTGCGGTGACCAGAGCAGTGTGCCCGGCCTTGCATATTATAATAGGGCATAATGCCCTAGTTTGCAAGACTTAATACCAAATATAAATAGTAATATATTACCTATATTTAAGCATTAAACGCTTGTAATAATACCGCATCGGTATTATACTGCGCATGCTTTGGGGAGAACCACCGAACCAGGCATAACCCTTTTCAAGACGTTTAGAGGATATTGAATATGGATGAATATACACCCGAAACAAAAGCAGTCCCATACAACCGTTTGCTGATCTCAGCCGATGGTGATAAGGAAGAAGCGGCGCGTTTATTTCACACGCTTTATAACACCATTGAACGGCCGGTTTCCGGCACCCTGGGCGGCCGGGTTGCTGTGGAATGAATCTGATTTCTACCTTTGTTGATGTTGTTACGGTGGATGGGGATGCGCGCCTGGCGGATGCGTTGCGCGCGCTGAACGCCGCCCTCGGTACCGGCTATACCAACAGCCGCTTACGCGAGTGGGAGCGCGGCGACCGTCGGCCGACGCCCCAGGTGTTTGACTACATGCTGGGTGTTGTCCTGCCGGCACTGCTGGCGGATGAGAAGATAAGCCCGCCGCGCGCCAGGGCACTTATCCGCAAGTGCCGCCTACCGGCGGCTTAGCGGGCTTACCTCTCTGTTGTTTCTTCCTTTCCGTTCGCTCGCCGGCGCCCCTTCGGGGTGCCGGTTTTCGCCCATGCCTCAGTATGGCTCCGGTGGTGATCGTCGCTTGTACGTCCGCACAGGCGGGCGTTTTCCGACCCATTCAGCGTAATTCCTGATTGAGGACGATTCACGCACATTTAAAACTGGGCGTCACCCGTGCGCTGCACGGGTCGGTGTTCTCCAGGTTCGCTAGACGCTCATCCCCTTTTGGGGGCGGCTGCGCCGCCTTGCGCATGCCTGACGCTAGGTGGCACGTTTCACGCGCAATATATAGCTGAACGCGTCGCGTTCGGCGGAGGAATTCGCGATTTTCAACATACCCACCGGCTTATCCGTTGCTCTTTTTATTGAGCACTCCTGACCCGTGGATATGGGGATAATCGCTTGAGGCGCTAGGTTACGGCCATGCCCGGGCAGCGCATTGGTTAACGCCTGCGCGTGGCCTTCCAGCGGCTGAACGACAGCGAACCAATCAGGGCGCTGTCGCCCCAGGCACGACCGTCCTTATGGCTTTCGGTGAGAGCGTTTTGCAGGGAGGAAGTTAGCGGGGTTTCTGGACAGCTGTGTGTAAGACCTTACAGGGAAATCAGACAGGGCTTACAGACACGGGGCGCAGGTTTATTTACTGTTCCGTACGACCTTCACGGTCGGTACCAGGTTGTAACAAGGTCTGCAAAGCCGCCGTTTGGGCGGCTTTTCTGGTGTAACAGAACTGGCAAAAAATGGATGTCAGACGGATCATATTGAAGATCAAATTAAGGAAGTTAGAAAATACTTCGGTTGGAAATAAAGGGGGAGAATGAATGGCAAATATATCAGGGCCGCAACCAGATGTGCTCTATTGTCCTGCCTGTAAGAGCGAGCTTAACAATGTACCAAGAAGTGATATAAGGTCAACAGGCCATACCCGCGCTAACGGAATGGTTGCGGAAGAAACTCATACTTATGCATGTACCAATAAAGATTGCGAAAGGCGATTTGAAATTAATCAAGCGCGATAGCTAAAGCAGAAAAAGCGATGTATGGTGCCCTGGGCGGGGATCGAACCCGCACGCTCCGAAGAGCACTAGATTCCAGTGGACACTTGGGGAAATGCGCACTGGCAATCCAGTGTGTATACCAATTCCACCACCAGGGCGTGTACAGGTGTGTATCGACAGCTATGGCACTCTCTTTATTTATCCAGCTCATAGCTTAGAGAGCCTTAATTCTGTATTTGGTCTGCAACGCTATAGCCAATAGTGTTTCACGCGCAGCCCTGACATCGCCTAACCCCTTGTTTTCATCCCCTGGACGCGGACGTTTTTCGGTGTAATATGAAACACTTCCATACGGATGTGTTTCAAAAAAAAGAATTCTCACCAGAAATGCGTCTCTATGACGACGATGGACTACGCCTCTATATCACAGCCGACGAACGCGCCCGGTTCCTTGAATCTGCCCGAGAAGAAGCGCGAGAGCATCTTGTGTATTGCCATTTGCTCCACTACACCGGCTGCCGCCCAGCAGAAGCCCTTGAAGTGTCGACGGCACGCATCGATACCACGCAAAATACCATCGTGTTCCGTACGCTGAAAAAACGCAAACATGACAACAAGGGGCGCGTCAAGAAACCGCATTTTCGACCGGTGCCGGTGCCAGCACACCTGATCGAGAAAATTGACCTGGTGTTTGATCTGCGCGAACGCATGTTAAAGCGGCGGACGGCTGAGCAGCCACTATGGAGCATGCCGAAACCGACGGCCTGGTGCATGGTTACACGGGTCATGGATCGCGCCAATATTCACGGGCCACAGGCGACTGGCAAAGGGTTGCGTCACGGTTTTGGGATTGCCTGCGTACTGAAAAATAGGCCGCTGCATAAAATACGGGACTGGTGGGGCATACTAATACCCAGACCACGGAGATTTACACGACGGTGGTGGGGGCCGAGGATCGTGAGCTGCTTATGGGTGTTTGGGACGATTGATACCTTATTACAAGCATTGACACATATGCGCTAGTGTGTACACTGACCTCATTCAATGGGGATGTGCGGACGAATGGCAAGAGCAGCAAAAAATAAAAACTCTACATCGCCTGGCGCTTCTCTCGCGGCGATGAGAAAGATTACCGAAAAGGTATGCCCAGTGTGCAACAACGAGTTTAACGGTATAGCCAATGCTGTCTATTGCTCAAATAGATGTCGCCAGGCTGCAAAATACGAGAGGGCAAAAAAATCCACTGAATAAAATTGACACGGTAACGTAGCCGTGTATACTTGAAGCTGCAGTGTTAAGCGGACCTGGCCGGTGCATCAACACCGACCAAGACCTAACCATCACGATCTAACCAGGAGATCATCATGGCTACAGTGGATAGTAAGCAGTTCTATACGGTCGATCAATTTTTGCATGACATGCAGGTGTTGCCAGCGCTATCGGCGTCACTCTTGCGCGATGCGAACGACGGGGAGTTATACGAGGTTTTGGTGCGCCGTCTCCAGGACTTGCACTTGAACATCTCCGAATTTGCGCAGTCCGCGAAATTGCTGCATCCAGAGATCACCACTGTAAGGGCATTGTGCCAGTACAAGAATCGGTCAGAGAGGTCTTGATATGCTGTTGTCAAACGATGATCAGCGAACACACTTTGCATCGACGCTGAGAACGCTTGGTATTGGTTTCCTAGTGCCCGTGGTGGGAAAAGCGTTGGTTGGTGGTGTGGATCTTTCGGATGCCAATCTAATTGCTCTCTTTGTTCTCGCGGTTTTATTAGAAGTTGAAGCATTGTCAATCCTCGGAGGCATTAATCATGAGTGAGCTGTTTAGCAATGGAACATATTTGGTCGTTTTCGCCGCCATTATTGCCCTGGTTGGTGGTTGGGTCGCGATTGATGATTATATTGCCCGACGAAAGGGCCATAAGTCATCAGGCCCGCAAGTCGGACGCTGAACGACTAGGAAACGGTGTGGCATCACAAAGGTGAAAGGACTGAAAGTCGAAAATTGGGTGTAATGCCCGAGTAAAGGCAGCTCTCTGCCGGTGTTCTAGCACCGACAGGGAGCCTAACCACAACGACCTACACAGGAGGTCATCATGGCTGGTCGGTATAGTAATGGAGGTTCGCCCGGCACGCTACAGCTTCGGTTTGCTGTCGGGCGGCAGGTACGCTTGATGCGTCAACGACGCGGCTGGTCACAAGAGGTGCTTGCAGAGCTTGCGGATATGCATCGTAGTTACGTCGGCGCTGTTGAGCGTGGTGAACATAACATCGGCATTGATAACGTTGAAAGACTGGCGCTCGCGCTGGAGATTACCATTTGCCGACTGATCGGGTGCGCCGATCTTGGCGCGCCGGCGTCCCCCACCGAACAGGGGGTGCCACCATGACAATAAAATATCTGGCATTATTGGTTTCCGTAACTACTGCCCTGCTTGGCTGCGAAGCAAAGCAAACGCGAACTAATATAATGTGGGTAGATGTACTGCCGAGCAAAGAATTACCGGAAAAGATGGAATCTTCTCGGATGAGACTAAGTGACGGAACACTTCGGATTATTAGGGGTTTCGACGACAATGATATCAATGTTGACTTACAACAAGTTGCGTTCGACAATTGGTATTTGACAACATACATTCGTCAGCATGAGTACCCATTCTACAATAGTGGCGGACGAACATTTGATTCGCCTAAAGGGAAAACACTACCGCTACATTTGCCAAAGAACTGTGTAGCTCTTTCTGGCGGAGGAATGCGCTCGGCCGCATTCAGTATTGGCGTTCTTCGTGCGCTCCACTATTATGGATACTTGCGTAAAGTGGACGTAATATCCGCAGTGTCGGGTGGGTCATATGCGGCTACATGGTTTTATGGCCAACAATCGATACACAATATTGATGTTGATGAGCTGTTTAGTCATAAAACAGATTACGTTGAACGTGCATCCCAAAACGCAAGGCTTGTTAGCCCATCTACAATAACATCTGAAATATTAACAGAACTATTATCGCTCGTTTTACTTGCGCCACTAAATCACTTGATTGTGCAGCTGAATAAATCCGAAGTAGGCCAGTTTAATGTTGCAACAAAACTAAATATAGGCCATCGCGCTAAATTCTATGAAAACAACTTACGGAGAGTATTTCTAGACGAAAATAATGTCTCTTTTGACGAGATCCTAAAAGTGGCTGATACAAATGAACTTCCCTACCTGGTCTACAACGTTACGGCTAAAGAGATTCTTAATAGGGGTCCAAATACTCTACGCACCATAGAATGGGGTGAAGATTCAGTGTTTGAAGTAACTCCGCATCGTTATGGTGGTGAGAGAACTGGATATCGGTATGATAAGTGGCCAACTGATGTATCCGGGGCAGCAGCGCTGTCTGGCGCGGCCATATCGGAATACCATCTTAAAGGATCGGAAGTGCTTCGCGCTTTTCGTGCCGGACTCGGTGGATATCTACTATTTAGTCCAACTGCCAGCAAAGACATTTTGTACCGCTTCAGTCAAAAAGGATCAGATGATAGTATCGAAACGCTCACGAATCGTTCGGTGATGCTGTACTTGGCAGACGGTGGTTTTTCAGACAACCTTGGTGCATTCTCTCTCGTGAAGCGATTCTGTGAGAACATTATCATCGTTGATGCTGAATATGATCCAGAATTAGAATTCGAAGGGTACAGGGTTTTGCAAGAAGAACTGCTGAAGGATGGTATCACTTTTAACGTGCCTATGATTGAAAGTATCCTATCGATTAAAAATGGTGACGAGCGACGTCCAACAGCGTTCAATATGGAATCACCAGTCATGAAAGGAAGAGTCGGACCAATTCCAATGATCGCAAGCATACGGGAAAATAACCCCTCTGAACCGATAAGTTCATCCAACCCTGCAAAACTGTATAAAAAAATGCTAGATGCAAACATTATTTATATAAAGCTGTCAATTGAAAATCAAAAGCTCACGCAGTACAGTCCAATAGTACAAAGTTACTATTCAAAGAACAGCCCAATCGCATGCGATCCCGAAAAACCTAACGAAACAAATTGCAATGCGTTTCCGCAACAGTCCACACTCGATCAGGATTTTGACGAACATCAATTCAGAGCATACCAAGAACTAGCAGAAGACATCATTAAGAACAATTTAAAATAATAAGTCACCTGCTAACTGAAACGCATCTTACCTGTGGGTGGCGAATTCCTATTCATGCGGCGACCTGGGTCTGAAAAAGTTCGTTGCGATGTGGTGCCCATGAATAGCTGCCGAGTTTTGCATGGTAGTGGATTTGGAAATTAAGTGAGTCTGTAAATCGGTATTCAACTTTGATCCAGCCGACTGCCAGCAATTCAAAGAGTTAGTGCGCCGACCGGCACCGAAACCACGTGCCGATTTACAGAGAGGTTTGTTTTGTCACTTGATAATGTATTTCCTGAACACTGGACAAGTTTTTATGTAAAGCAAATGGAGTACTGGAAGGCAGCTCTGGCAGAACTCCCGGTAGAAGTTACGCACTTTGTCGCACATGGGAATGCAGAGCGCCTTTGGCGTATCGCCCAAAATAACTGAACATGCCTCACGTTGAACGTCTGTTTTGGCCGGGAAAAAACATAGAGTTCATTATTTTTGTGATTAACAGTCGCCGCGTCTTATGTACGGCCCAAATACCACGTTGTCTGCGACCAACATAAGAACTGCGGTTAAAAAAGGAGTGCCATCAAGCACTCGGATGTTTTGGTGGGCCTGCCAGGAATTGATCGGTTGACGGTGTGGGGAACGGCACTTTTCTTCTAATTCCGATCCTCCCCCACTGTAGCCGCCATCGCCGCCACCAACCGCTGTGCCGGACTGCCATGCATGGCCTGTTCCGGTCGATCATACACCGAGAGCGTGGCCAGGTTCGTATGATGCGTTTGGCGTGCGATGAGCGGATCCGGCACTTCCAGTCCCCGTAGTATCGTGACAAACGATGCGCGCAGCGAGTGAATGGAATAGGCACTGGCGTTATCCAGGCCGGCGCGTTGAGCGCGTGTTTGTAAAATCCGGTTCGCCGTGGTGTGCGATAGGCCGGTGTCCAGGAGCTGATCGTGGCGGTTGATCCCCCGGAAGAGCGCGCCCGCGGTGAGGTTAGTTTCGTCCGTCCAGGCGCGCAGCGCGCTCACCGGACAGTAGGAACCGTGCACCGCGGGCAGGGCTTTATACTTAACGTGGTCGCCCGTTTGATCGGTTTTGGTGATGCCGAAGGTAAACACCATGCCCCCGTCAACTGCCTTGCCTTGCTCCACGCACAGTTGGCTCAGTTCCGACTGACGGAACCCCCCAACAATCCCGGTCAAAATAAACGCCCGATCGCGCAGATCCCGCAAATACGCCACATACCCTTTATCCCCGGGCAACGCCGGTATGAGCGGCAGCGCATCGATGAGTCTGCGCAGCTGCGCTAGCGTCAGCGCCGGCGCTTGGTTTGCACGCCACCCGCCTTCACGCCGGTCGCGCTTGATCCCCGCCAGGACATCTTTCACATCCCCGTCGATGGTCGGATCTGGAAATCCCAGCGTGCGGTGCACAAATGACAGCGCCGCCACCCGGTGGGCCAAGGTGGACGGGGCCAGTGTTTCCGCCCGGTCCACCAGGTACTGAATCACCAGCCCCGACGTAGCGGGTAGCGGAAACCGCACCCCGGCCCAGCTCACAAAATCCCGCAAGTCCGACCGATAGGCTTTGTAGGTAGCCTCGGCCTTAGCCTTTTTTTGATAGTAGGCCCGGTCTTTGGTGGCGTGGGCACTCGGTGCCACCAGCACCTGGGTCACCGCCTGTTCGATGTCCTGCAGGGGGGTGCGCGTCAGGGCAGTCATGCGCAACCGCCCGGCGTGAAGCGCACGCGGCCTGAGTCACATGGGCGGCATAAGTGATGCAGTGTCTGCGGGTGGGTGCGCATCCAGTGTACTCCATAAAGTGTCACTAAATTGAGGGCTTAGCCTAGCACAGATTTACTTATATTCAATAATGCATATTGTCGCAATATATATATTGCAGGGGAGGGGGCTTGTCACGCCATTAGTATGCCGATACTATCGGTATATCGTTACACCGTTACAATAGCCCCGGAGGCCCGCCATGTCCGCCGCCACACTGCAAAAACCCGACGTCCGCGCCACCCTGGAAGCCTATGAAAAAGCCGGCCAGCGACGCCCCGGGCTGCACCAGATCCTGCTGGATATCGGCCAGCGCCAGGGGCGCGCCGGCCGCACCGGTTCGATTCCGCGGCTCAAGCGCCTGCTGGCCGAACTGGACAACGAGACCTTGGGGGAATACCTGCCGACCTCAGACCGGCCGATCCCGGACCCCATCACCGGTCTGGTCACGCAACTCTGGGCGCAGCTGGAAAACGAATTTGACGCCCTGCAGGCAGTCCTCGATGCCGAGCGCGATGCCGAGCTGGCGGAAAAAGACCAGGCACTGTCCCTGGCGAACGACACGATCGCTTCACTGGAAGCCACGCTGAAAGCGCACGAAGAAACACTTGCGGAATGTGAGTCAGCACTCCAGGCCCGCACCGACACGCTTGCAGAACAGCAAACGGCGATGGGGGATCTCGATCAGACACTGGCCGAGACACAACGAAAACTGGACAGCACCAACGAACGCAATCAAACGCTCCATCAGGCACTGGCTGATAGCACGGCCAAGGAACAGGCGCTTCAACACACACTGACCGAACAGTCGAAGCAGTTTCTGGCGCAGATAAAGGACCTCACGGCGAATCAGACTGCTGCGGAGGCCGCGCACCATAAAACACGGGAAGATGTGATGCATTTCCGGGATGCTCACCTCGAAGCCCAGCGGCGCATCACGGCGCTCGAACCCGCACTGGCGCAGGCGCAGACCGCAAACGACAGCTTGTCGGCAGACCATCAGACACTCAAGGAAGCGCTAGCCACGACGCAGGGGAATAAGGAGGCTTTACTTGCGGAAAACACCCGGCTACTAAACACGCAGGAATGCCTGCAGACAGACCTGACCACGGCCACCACCGAGATCAGCGCCTGCACAGCCATGGGTGAAGAGAATGCCCGGCTTGAAACGCGTTACCAGAAACTACTGGATCAGCTGAAGCCGACTCAGCGCTCCGACTGATCTCCGCCAAACAGGCCAAGATAAACGAGACTTCCACGCTGGGTGGTAAGTAGGCGTCGAGTGGTATCCACTAGCTGATGATCTATGGCGCCTGAATCATTTTGCGGCCGTTTCCGTTCGGCTAGCCATGCATCGTGTTGTTCTCGATATATAACGTAGCAACAAATGGTCCACCAAAGGCCAGAAGCTGCTATCGCCGTGAGCACAGTAGGCATCATTTCTTTCCCTCTACCCGTGTTTTAGCATGGCCTATTAAATCTGCAACGCTTCATAGGCTATCAGCAAGTATTTTCATCGATAATTCTTTTAGCGTGGATTTGGGATCGCTACACAGCTTTAGATCCGGAAGACGATCGCATAAATACTGGCCGGAGAATTGAATGATTATAGCCCTATTGGAGTCATCAGATACTGTAACGGATGTTTGGCTAAGCATGATTCCGTGACCCACGACATATATGGGAAAATAATAGAAAGTCAGGTCATTATCTATGGGGACTGTTTCGAAAAGATTTTCGTCTATTTTCATGATATCGCCTGCCAGCGGGCCTAAGACCGTCTGCAGAGACGACCTTTGATTTTTTACAACATCCCGGGTTAAAACTGGATCATCAATGCACAGGCCAATACTCAGCGTACCTACCAGGTTTGCTGTTAACGTTCCAATGTCGTAATAGACACTCTTGTCGCATTCTACGGTGAGGTATTCCTGCTCCTGCTTTCCATAGAGGCTGAAGCCGATTCTCTCGTGAGATTGCCTATAGAGCTTGAAGGATTTCTTGTCATAATCAAGAATCTGGATAATGGCCTTTCCGGCTGTTTTCACGAAAGATTTCGGCCTGTCAGCGGATCTCTGATATCTCTTCCGGACGTTTACATTGACCTGTTCATATTCTTCAACCAGGGCGTCACATTCATGCTTATCTGCCTCGCAGAGGATATTCATCCTGATGTACACAGTTCCGTCTTTGTTCAGGATCTCTCGCTTGATTGCTGCCGGGTAAGCTGGATGGGTTTCCGGTGTAAATGACCATAGTGTTTTGTCCCGGCCATGCTCGATCACTACATGAGTCCACCCTCGACGGACAACGATCCTATCACTCAAATCAGGACGGGATCGTAAATCTTTAAGCGCCTCTTCCACCGTTGGGTAGCCAATGGAGTTTTTGGTTTCAGGTTCTTCCGCACATATCGGGCTGGAAAGAATAAGGCTGAAAAATAAGGCTGCATACTTCATGGTATAACGTTTTAGCATGTCTCGTTAAATCCGCAAGGACGCTTCTCGCCATTCACATTAAAATAAAAATTCCCAAAGCTGCCGTCATCCTGCGGCCAAACCGCCACCGCATAGCCATTAAGACGACTGTACTATGCGTTACCCGCTCACATTTTATCCCATGCTTTACCCAGCCGGTCTTCAATCAACGCAGATAGCGTTACTTCATCATGCTTGGCCAGATCAGAAATGATCCGCCATGCTTTGTGTGACAGGGTAACGCTTTTTGGTGGATCACGTTGCAGATCCGCTGTCCGCTTCCGGGCAGCACGGATAGCGTTTTTGAGCTGCGTCCATTGGGTGCTATCCAGCCATTTTTCACACCACGCATTAAGCGTGACCAGCTCACGCTTTGCATCTTTGTATTGTCGCTCCGCTTTCACTTGCCTGGCGGTGTCCTCTGACGGCCAGTAGGGATCACGGAGCTTATTGCTGAGGTAGGCGAGTGCGGCAGTCTTGTCCTGCCGTGTGATGGTGAATCTGCTTCTGGCCATAATAGCGTTACCCGGTCACGTTCCGCTTATCATGTGTGACCCGGTAACGCATTGCAACTATCCAGGATTCTGCTACATATTCTTTGGATATTCCAAGTGGTAGAAGCCGCATGCATTGCCAAATAGCCATAAATCCCAAGGGTAGCTCAGGGAAGGAATCCGATGATCGCATTTGCCCTGAGCCAGTGAGGATTGCACTCTGAATCCGACGACTCAAACTCTGGGCTACCCCGGCCTGTCTATCATTCTTGCTACCTCTTTGATATTGCGCGAATAATAGAAACTCTCAGCGTGTTTCATACTAAATAACCATATGGTATAATATACCATATGGTGGTTCAACTGCTTTTTCGGGATAAGTACGTTTACGCCGATGGCGCTATTCGGGAAATGGTGATTTGGCGTCTGCCGGACACGGATAACGAGAGGCCGCATGGCCTCAAGTACAGACTTTATTACGGTTATCCCGGCAAGTGCCTGGTGCGGTATGACAACGAGCGGGGTAAAGGTGATCATCGCCACGAAAGGAACCAGGAGGAACGGTACACCTTTATCTCTGTTGAACAATTGATTCGGAATTTTAAGACGGATATCGAACGTCTGCGAGGTGATCATCATGAGTAAACAGCATATTCATATCGGTGTGGAAGATGCGAATAGCGGCTTTGAGCGTTTCGTCGAGGCCTGGCACAAGGCCGAGGCCGGTGAGGTCGAGCAGGCGGAAATACACCTTAATTTCGAGGACTTCGCGATGCTGGCTGCGGTACTGACACCGAAGCGTCTCGAGTTGATGAAAACATTGCGTCAACACGGTCCATTAAGTGTCCGGGCATTGGCAAAACAACTGGAACGGGATTATAAAAACGTCCACGTCGATGCCAGTGCCTTGGAGGAAGTCGATCTCATCCAGCGCACCAAAGATCGGCTATTGGTAGCACCCTGGGATGTCATCGATGCGCATGTGCGGTTAGTGGCCTGAGCAACCATCGTTCGGTCTGCTAATGTGCCATAGATATATGTCACATAGAGTTATGGCACCGTACCAGTAGTTGAACTAACTGCCATTTAGGCATTATCTATGCGTAATGTTCTTTATACGCATAATTAATTGATTTCTTTGTTTATTTAGCTTTTCTTACCAAAAGACCTTGCGGGCGTTCCCCAGCCTAAACTATTGACGTCTATTGACGATAGACTATAATAGCTCATTATGACTGATACCCTTCCAAAAGACGTTTTGTACCTCCAGGCTCATGGGCTGGCA
>ENA-ORDP01001092-ORDP01001092.1-marine-sediment-metagenome-genome-assembly--contig:-NODE-1092-length-15529-cov-9.974538_pt1 | contig 15529 bp, 15 predicted proteins | sample MGYA00248627_ERZ508539 | MGnify/ENA primary metagenome ERZ508539 (study PRJEB26208, sample SAMN05571518) | marine sediment metagenome | biome: deep sea; feature: Hydrothermal vent; material...
GCTCCGGCCACCTTGATGAACTGCCGCCTAGAGATCCTGCTAGCAACCCGCTCTGACATTACAGACCTCCTTCTAATAATCTTAAATCAGCTTTTGGGTTTGCGGCGATATCACAATCGAGCTTGCGAGAGCAGTGATTACGGTTAAGATAGACCCGATGCACTCACCTCCCTGACTCTCCTGCGCAAGCATTCACGTGCGATGAATGCAGGAGAAAAACGACAGACTATATCATAGACCCAGTCAGATGTCAATAGTAGGAGCGAAGCATTCACAGTATGAACTCGCTCATTATCTTAGATAAGCCGGCGAATGCTTCGTCCCTACTGCTGCTCGTCCAACAGCACGTTGACCTCGGCGTCCACCCGGGAGTCGGCGACTGCCCGGTCGCGGATGATCCCATCTATCTGGCGCGCCAACCCGGAAAGATCTTGCTGCGCCAGGCGCTCGGCGACTAGGCTATCCAAATCACCAAAATCCAGCTGTACTTGCAGTTCCGGCCGCTCTCGCTCGGCTTGAGGACGCCGATCACGCACCCGCACCGCGAGCGAGCCGGCTGCGCGCGCCCGCTCCTCGATCTCGGCGATGCTATGCTCGTCAGAACCGCGATAGACGCAGATGATCGCCTCCTTAAACTGCTCTTGCTGCGCGGCGATGCTCTTGATCGGATCGTCCTCTTCGCTGATATAGATGAAGGACCGGGTGGTCAGCTCGCGGCGGTCGAGACGGCCGGTCTCCAGATCAATCAGGCTCACCCCGCGCGGCTCGCGCTCATCTAGGCTCCAGCGCTCGGTGCTGCCACAATAAGTCACCAGTTGTAGGGGCGTGTGGCCATACGCCCCCATGGCACGCCAGACGCGGTGCTCGTGATAGTCGCCCAGCAGCACCAGGCGGGCGCCGCAGCCGGCCAGTTCTTCTAGCCGTAGCTCACCGTCCGAGCGCGCTTTGTCCAGCATCTGATGGCAGACCAGCAGGCTGCCCGGCGGGACTTGCTGAGGCCGGGCCCGGCGGCGACCGGCGTAGTCCATGCCATAGACCTCCGTCTCGCCCAGCTGATAGGGCTCGGCGCTCAGGTGCACCGCCAACCCCAGCTCGGCGAAGAGGTCCAGCCATTGGACGCCGCGCCGCTGCTCATGATTGCCCACGATGCCTAGCAAGGGAATACCGGCCTCTTTGAGCCGAGAGAGCGCCCGGACAGTCTCGCTGAGCTCCTCGGCACTGGGATAGCGATCATCGAAGAGATCACCGGCATGGATCACGGCGGCGACCGACTCGGCGATGGCGATGGTGATCACTTGGGTGAAGGCACGAGCGAAGTCGGAGCGCCGGGCCTCCAGGCCATATTGGCGCGCGCCGATATGGGTATCGCCGGTGTGTAAGATGCGCATGGCTCTTGTCAGGGCTTACGCATCGAGCAGCCCCTCCAGCGTCTTGAGTCCGGCTGCCGGGCCCACCGCCGCCAGCGTCAGCGGCTGTTCGCCCAGAAGCTGCCGGGCCAGCGCTTGCACCTGCTCGCTGCTGACCGCTTCCAGCCTGGCGATGACCTGCTCCAGAGGCAAATGCTGGCGGTAGATCTCCGAGCCCCCCAGGCGCATCATGCGCGCGTGGCTGCTCTCCAGTCCCAGCAGCATATTTCCGGTCATCTTCTGCTTGGCTAAGCGCAGTTCTTCTGGTGATATCGGCTCGCGCTCCAGCCGTTGCAGCTCTTCCCGGCTCACTTCGGCCGCCTGACGGGCCTTGCCCGGCTCGGTGCCGAGGTAAATCAGCAGTAGGCCACCATCTTGAAAGTAACTGCTCCCGGAGGAGACGGCATAGGCCAAGCCCAACTGCTCGCGGATGCGGGTGAAGAGGCGCGAGCTCATCCCTCCGCCCAGCACCGTGCTGAGTACTTCCAAGGCCCAGCGCCGCTCGTCGCCGCGGGCCAGGGCCGGCAAGCCCAAGCAGAGATGAACCTGCTGGGTCTCCTTTTCCTCCAGATAGAGGCCGCTCGCATTGGGCCGGGGCGGCTCTCTGTGGAACTCGGCGGGGCACGCTTCTAGATCGCCCAGCTTCTCACCGGCGACGCGGAGCAGCTCGGCCGGTGCTACCCCACCAGCGGCGGTCAGGAAAAGCGCCTCCGGGCGCAAGCACTCGAATCTCTGCCGGAGCTGCGTCTGCGAGAGCGCGCGCACCGTCTCCTCTTCCCCGGCGATCGGCCGGCCCAGCGGATGATCATCCCGCCAGAGCTTTTCCATGAAGAGCTCGAAAACTCGCTCCTGCGGCATATCATGGGCCGCCTGAATCTCGGAGAGCACCACGCCCTTCTCGCGCTCGATCTCCTCCGGAGCCAGCAGCGGTCGGCGCACCAGGTCTGCCAGCACGTCGAGCGCCGTCTCCAGGTGCTGGGGCAGCACCTCCACATGAAAAAAAGTGTACTCCTTGGAGGTCGCGGCGTTGATATCGCCGCCCAGCCCGTCTATCGCTTGGGAGATTTGCAGCGCGCTACGCCTGGCAGTGCCCTTGAAGAGCATGTGCTCCAGGAAGTGGGCCAGACCCGCCTGCTCCGCCGGATCGTCGCGGCTGCCCAAACGCAGCCACACACCCAGCGCGAGCGGCCGGTCCGGGCGAGGCTCAAACAGCACGCTCAAGCCGCCCGGCAGCCGCGCCCGGCTCACCCCGGGATAGAGCTCTTCCATCGGTTAATCGCTCTCGGCCGGTCCGGCGGCACCCGTGCCACCCTCAACCAGCTTGAGGCCGTAACGGCCCTTCTCGTCTACCTTGATCACTTCGACGGTCACCGGATCGCCCACCTTGACCACGTCCTCGACCCGTTTGACGTAATGATCGGAGAGCACCGAGATGTGAATTAAGCCGGACTCACCCTGGTTGAAGTCCACAAAGGCCCCGTAGTCGGTGGTGCTCTTGACCTTGCCGGGGAAGCGAGCGCCGATGGCGATGGCCGGCTTCTCCTCGCCCTGGCCGCCGCCGCTCAGGCGCTTGAGGTTGATGCGGCCCATCTCATCAATCTCGATGACCTCAGTTTCCAGCTCATCGCCCAGGCTGACCACATCCTCCACCTTCTTGACATAGTGATCCGATAGGTTGGGCAGACGGATCAGCCCCTGGGTGCCATCCTTGATCTCCACGAAGGCGCCGAAGCGCTCGATGCGCGTCACTTTGCCATGATAGCGCCTGCCTATTTCGACCTCTTCGGTGAGCTCTTCGATCCTGGCCCGCGCCTCGGCGACCGCCTGGGCGTTGGGGCCGGAGATCTTGACCGCGCCGTCCTCCTCGATGTCGATCGCGGTTTCGGTCTCGGTCTGCAGCTTACGGATCATCTTGCCGCCGGGGCCGATGACCGCGCCGATCTTCTCCGGGTTGATCATGATGATCTCCAGGATAGGCGCGTATTTGGACAACTGCTCCCGCGGCCGGGCGATCGTCTGCTCCATCCGGTCTAGGATGGCCATCCGGGCCCGATGAGCTTGGGCCATAGCCTCGCTCATCACCTGGCCGGAGAGGCCGCCAGACTTGACGTCGAGCTGGAAAGCGGTCAGCCCCTGGCGGGTGCCGGCCACCTTGAAGTCCATATCGCCGAAGCTGTCCTCGTAGCCGGCGATATCGGTCAAGATTAGATATTCTCCCTCTTCTTCCACCAGGCCCATGGCGATGCCGGCCACGGCGCTGGATATCGGCACGCCGGCGTCCATCAAAGCCATCGAGCTGGAGCAGACGGTGGCCATCGAGCTGGAGCCGTTGGACTCCAATATCTCGGAGACCAGCCGGATGCTGTAGGGAAATTCTTCTTGAGAGGGCAACACAGGCTTGATGGCATTCTCGGCCAGGTGTCCGTGACCGATCTCGCGGCGCTTGGGCGGACCCATGCGGCCCGATTCACCCACGCAAAAGGGCTTAAAATTATAGTGCAGCATGAAGCGCTTGCGACCATCTTCCAGCATGAGATCAATGATCTGCTCATCTTGCCTGGTGGTGCCCAAGGTGCAGGTGCCCAGGCTCTGCGTCTCGCCGCGGGTGAAGAGCGCCGAGCCGTGCACCCGGGGCAGGACGCCCACCTCACAGTGGATCAGTCGTAGCTCATCGCTTTGGCGGCCATCTATGCGGGTTTTCTCGCTCAGGGTAGTTCGGCGCACCTGGGCGCGTAACAGCTCCTTGAATAGTCCCTTGAGCTGTTTCTTCAGCCGAGCCTGCTCCACATCGCTCAGAGCGCTACGCCGGGCCAGCAGCACTTCAATCGCCTTATCGCGCATCCCATCGGCCAAGGCCTCCCGGGCCAGCTTGATCATCGGCCGGTAGAGCTCCTGCAAACGATCGCCCAGCGCCTCCTGCAGCTCGGCGCGCAACGCTGCGATCCCCTCAGGCGGGCTCGTTTGGATCTTCTCCTTGGGGGAGAGTTGACGGGCGAACTCCAACTGAAAAACGATCAGTGCTTTGATCTGCTCATGGGCCAACTGAATCGCCTGAGTCACCCGTTCTTCGGGGACCTCGTTCATCGTCCCCTCAACCATGGTGACCGCCTCTGCGGTGCCGGCGACCACGATGTCCATCCGGCCGGCCGCGCGCTGCTCGGCGGTGGGATTGACGATCAGCTCGTCGTCAACTAGGCCGACGCGTACGCCGGCGATGGGCTCCTGAAAGGGGATCGAGCTGATGGTCAGCGCCGCCGAGGCCCCCAGCATCGCCGCCAGGCCGGGACGGCAATCGGCCTCGGCGGAGAGCACGGTGAGCACCACGTGCACCCGCTCGCGGTAATAAGGAGAGAAGAGGGGTCGGATGGGGCGATCAATCATGCGCGCATTCAAGACCGCATCATCGGAAGGTTTGCCCTCGCGCTTGAAGAACCCGCCGGGAATCTTGCCCCCGGCGTAGAATTTCTCCTCGTAATCGACGGTCAGGGGGAAGTAGTCGATGCCCTCATCGACGTCGGCCCGGTTGACCGTGGCCAAAACGATCGTATCTCCATAGCTAACCAGGACCGCCCCGTCTGACTGGCGGGCGACCCGGCCCGTCTCCAAGGTAAAAGGCCCCTGGGAGAGACGCACCACTTCGGGATAGCTTATCTCGTTCCTCATGGGATTATGACCGGGACGCTTTGGTGAGGCCGCGGATGCCCAACTGCGCGATCAATTGATGATAGGTGTTGGGAGTCTCGCGCAGCAGGTAGCGCATCAGCCGCTTGCGGCGATTGACCTTCTGCATCAGCCCTCGCTGGGAATGAAAATCGTGCCGATGCACCTTGAGGTGCTCGGTCAGTTGTCTGATATCGGCGGTTAGGACCGCGATCTGCACCTCGGGAGAGCCCGTATCTTGGGCATCCCGCTGATAAGTCTCTCTGATCTGGCGTTTCTCGGCCGGCAATAATGCCATCTGTTAGGATCGACCTCCTCGGTCTGGAGCATATTTCTCTTGTAAGGCTCGCCCGCGGGCGAGCACTTCCTCTTCATCAAAGGTCAGAATATTCCCCTCTTTCATGATCAATTGGCCTTCGACTATCACCGTGCGCACATCGGACGCATGGGCGGCATAGACCAAGTTGGAGACCGGGTTATAATCCGGGATCCAATGGGGCCCACCGGTATCCATCAGGATCAAATCGGCGCGTCGGCCAGGCTCAACGCTGCCCAGCTCAGTGGCCAGTCCCAGAGCGCGTGCGCCGTTTACGGTAGCTAGCCGGAGGGCCTGCGGCGCCGGAAGCGCCGTGGCTTCCGCCAGTATACCTTTTTGCAACAGTGCTGCCAAGCGCATCTCTTCCAGCAGGTCCAGATTATTATTGGAGCTGGCCCCATCGGTGCCCAGGGCCACGTTGATCTCGGCCTGCAGTAGCCGGCTCAGCGGGGCAATGCCAGAGGCTATTTTCAAATTGCTGCCCGGATTGTGGACCACCTGGACCTGATGTTGAGCTAAAATCTCGATGTCCTGCTCGCGCAAATGCACGCAGTGGGCCGCCAGCACCGGTCGCCGGAAGAGGCCCAGCTTGTCCAGGTGCTCGATGGGACTCTCCCCCCAGCGCTGCTGCGACTCTTCGACTTCGCGGCGCGTCTCGCATAGATGCGTATGAATGAGTATCTTATAGCGTTCGGAGAGCCGGATCGCCCGCTCCCAGAGCTGATCGCAGCAGGTGTAGATGGCATGGGGCGCCACGCTCACCTGGATGCGGCCTTGGGCTGCCCCGTTGAATTTCTGGATAAAGCGCTCTGTATCGGCCAGTTTGGCCTCCATCTCGGCATCCGGCTCCGGGGCGACCAAGCCGCGGGCCAGATTGGCACGCAAGCCGCTCTCTTGCACCGCTTGGGCCACCGCGTCCATGTGAAAGTACATATCGGCAAAGCAGGTAGTCCCGGAACGGATCATCTCCGCCAAACCCAAGAGCGAGGCCCAATAGACATCTTCGTCGCTCAGCCGCTCTTCTACCGGCCAGATCGCCTCGGTGAGCCAACGCTGCAAGGGCAGATCGTCGGCGTAGCCGCGCATCAACACCATGGCCAGATGGGTATGGGCGTTGATCAGGCCAGGCAGTACCAGCCGGTCCGTCCCGGAGAGCACCTGATCGAAGGTGGCCTCAGCGCCCCGGAAGGGCTCAGCCGCGATCTCTTGGATCTGCCCCTCCGAAATGGCCAACCAGACATGTCGACGCACCGGGGGATCGGCCAGGGTCAAAATAGTACAGTCACGAATCAGGATTTTCATAGGGCTTTAGGTAATTATAGCCGCTGGCCGGCACGGGTGCAAAGGTGATCTGTTGCGAAGCTGACCCGCTGCCGGCTAAGATAGTCTGGCTCGGCAGTACAAGATTCTCACGGCCAACAGGAGCTAAACAACGCTATGACTCAAGCTAAGATACGGGTTACTTCCGGGATCAAACCCAGCGGAGAGTTGCACCTGGGCAATTATTTTGGGGCCATCAGCAACTGGCTGGCGCTGCAAGAGCAATATGACTGCATCTATTTCATCGTGGATTATCACGCCCTCACCGAGCGCTGGGAGCCTGAGCAGCTCAAGCGGCGCACCTTCCAGATGGCCCTGGACCTCTTGGCCTGTGGCCTAGATCCGCAGCGCGCGGTGCTCTTCGTGCAATCGCACCTGCCCCAGCACACCGAGCTCTGCTGGATTCTTAATAATCTAGCCGGATTTGGGGACCTGCTGCGCATGACGCAGTTCAAGGACAAGCGCGAGCAGGCCGAAGCACAGGAGGGGTTTGTCAGCGCCGGTCTCTTCGATTATCCGGTGCTCCAGGCGGCGGATATCCTGCTCTATCACGGGGAGAGGGTGCCGGTAGGCGAGGATCAGTTGCAGCATCTGGAGCTGACCCGGCGGATCGCGCGCCGTTTCAACGGCCGCTTCGGGGAGTACTTCCCCGAGCCGGAGGCGCTTACTTCTGAGGCACCGCGGATCATGTCCCTGGCTGACCCGACTAAGAAAATGAGCAAGAGCTATGGCGACAAGCATGTCATCCGGCTCTCAGAGCCGGAAGAGTCCATCCGGCAGAAGATCAAGACCGCGGTCACCGACGTCGGTCCGGCGGGCCAGGCGATGAGCCCCGGGGTGCAGAATCTCTTCCTGCTGCTCAAGCTCTCGGCGCCGGTGGCCGTCTATGAGCAATTTGAGAGCGAGTATAAAAAGGGCAGCCTCAAATATGAGCCCTTGAAGCGTGCGCTCTTCGAAAACTTGCTGGAGAAGCTGCGGCCCATCCGTGAGCGACGGGCCCAGTTTAGCGAGGGCCAAGTGCGCGCCGTGCTGCAAGAGGGTGCGGAGCGGGCGGGCCAGATCGCCGGACAGACGCTATGTGAGGTCAAAAAACGCATCGGTGTAGGTTGAACGTGTAGGGGCAGACCTCTGTGTCTGCCCAGGGCAACCACGGAGGGTTGCCCCTACAGGGACAGGCAATTTTAGCTTAACTCTTGATAGACCTGCTTGGCCGCCGCCTGCTCAGCTTCTTTGACCCGGTGGCCCTCACCTAGCGCCTGATGCTCACCGACCTGCACCCGCACGACGAACTGCTTGCGGTGATCGGCACCACGTTCTTTCACCAGGGTATAGACCGGCTTGAGGCCCTGGCGCTGGGCCTCTTCCTGCAACTGCGTCTTGTAATCGCGCCGATAATCTCCTTGGGCCACCTGGGCGATCAGTCCGCTGAGCTGTTGGCGCACAAACCGGACGGCCACCCGGTAGCCCAACTGGGAGAAAATCACACCCACCAGGGCTTCAAAGGCATCTCCCAGCGTCGAGCTGCGCCCGCGTCCCCCGGACTCCTCCTCGCCATGGCCCAAGTAGAGATAGTGCTGCAACCCCAAAGCGCGCGCCCGCTCGGCCAGCACCGGGCCGGAGACCACCACCGACTTGATCTGGGTCAAGCGGCCCTCCTGATCTTGGGGATAACGCTGAAAAAGATAGGCACTGACCGCCAGCTCGATCACCGCGTCACCCAAGAACTCCAGCCGCTCGTTGGACTCCTCCGGCTCGGCGCGCTCGTTGACGTAGGAGCTGTGCAGAAAGGCTCGGCGCAACTGCTCCGCGCTGAGCGCCAAGTTCAGCCTCTCTGCCAGCTCGACCAGCGATCGTTGGCCCATGATGAAAGTGTCATTGCCCTGATGAGCGACTTTGGGCATTGGCTGGGGCGGGAGGAGTCGAACCCCCATTCTCGGCTCCAAAGGCCGGTGTGCTACCTTTGCACCACGCCCCAAATCTCCGGCTAAAATCTCAGAAGGTCACATCCTCAGTGAGCAGGTCTTCGTCCCCTGGGCCCATAGTTTCTTGATAGCGCCTGAGCACCTCTTGCTCCAGTTTGAGCCGGAAGTCATTGTTGATGGGATGGACGATGTCGCGAAATTCGCCATTGGGCAGGGCGCGGCTGGGCATGGCCACGAACAACCCTTCACGCCCCTCGATGACTTTAACGCTGTGCACGATGAAGACCTCGTCAAATATGACGGAGCAAAAAGCCTTGAGATTGCCCTCATGCTGCATCGGCCTGATCTCAACTTTGGTGATCTCCATAGCATATACTCTCTCGCAGGTACTGCCGGCAAGCGAATATCATGTTAGCACACCGCCCGCTACCGAAGCAAGGGAAACCAGTGGTCGCCTCGAAAACGAGGACGTATCATCTAGCTTGGAAACTCTGCTGAAACCTCTGACGCCCACTTATCCCCCGACCGGTGGGTATATATAGTCCGATAGCGCTCCGAGCGGACCAGGTAACACCGGCGACAGTCCTCGCTGGGTAATTCGGAGGTGTCAACCGGCTCCAAGCGCACCTCGAAGCCCAGCTCCTCGTAGAGCGTGACCAGCTCGGAGAGGCGCGGCTCGCTTTCCACCGTGCGCCGCTCCCAGCCCTCCCGCTCCAGCTCATCGCGAGTTTTCATGATCGACGCTAAAAAAGATCGTCGAGTTCATCCAGCGCGCCGCCGGGCAGCTGGCCGTGCTGTTGCAGATATTGCTGCAACAACTCGCTCTCCCGCTGGGTATACATCGCTTCCTCTTCATAGGCGAAGAATTTTCCCACGGAGCTAGCCAGTTGCTCGCGCAGCCCCTCTCTCAAGTTCGGCACGCCCTTGAGAGCCACTAGCTCGCGCTTTTCGTCGTAAATCCGATAGATGCCTTCAGCCGTGGGAATGGACCCTAGCACTTCCGGAGTGAGGGGCTCAAACTGCTGCTGGCCTTGCGGCGGCAAGGGCACCCGCCCCAGCTTCACCCGGATGTCACAGCGCAGACAGCGCAGCGCCTCAAAGCGCGCCTGCTCTTCGGAGTAGCCCTGCTCCACCAGTTGATCCAGGCCCAGCAAGCGCCGCTGCAGCTCCAAACAGCCCGCTGCAGATCGAGACCTGTCCAGGAAATCTTGGATAATTCGAGACTTCTCATCGGGCTCCTCGCTGACCAAGCGCTCTTCGATATCCCCCTCGCCGCCCAGATAGCGATCGATAGCCTGGGCCGCCCGCCGCCCCAAGGCGATCGCCTCGATCACCGAGGCCGGACCAGAGACCGCATCGCCGCCGGCATAGACCCCGGGCCGCTCCGTTTGCAGCGTCTCCCGATCGACCTGAATGACCGCGCCCTCCCCCAGGGTGAGCTGAAAAGTCGAAGGAGCGTCAGGCTCTTGGCCGATGGCCGTGATCACCGTGTCGAACTCTCGCAGGAATTCGCTGCCGGGGATCATCACCGGCAGCGGTCGCCCTCCGTCCCGAGCCGGCTCCAGCCGCGCTCTGGTGCAGCTCAGCTTGAGCGCCTCGCCCTGCCGCTCCAGCCCGATCGGGATCACCAGCTCTTCGAGCTTGATGCCCTCTTCGAGAGCCTGCTCGACCTCTTCGGCGTAGGCCGGCATCTCGGCCCGGGTGCGCCGATAGAGAATGCTCACTTGTTGAGCGCCCAGCCGCCGCGCGGTGCGAGCCACGTCGGTGGCCACGTTCCCTCCGCCGATCACCGCCAGGCGTTCTCCGACTGTGACGAGCTCTCCTGAGTTGGCGCGGCGTAGGAACTCTACACCCGAGCCGGCCAGCTCCTCGCCGGAAATGCTGAGCGTCCGCTCCCGATGGGCTCCAATGGCAAGATAGACGGCGTCATACCCTTGAGCGAACAGCTCATCGAGTGATTCGATCTTGACGTTTGTGTGTATCTCGACGCCGATGGCCATGATATCTTGAAGCTCCTGCTCCAGCACCGCGCGCGGCAGGCGAAACTCCGGGATGCCGTAGCGCAGCATCCCGCCCGCCTGAGGTAGCGCCTCGAAGACGGTGACCGCATGGCCCCGCTTGCGCAGATAATAGGCTGCGGTCAGCCCCGCCGGGCCGGAGCCCACCAGGGCTACCCGCTTGCCTGTGTCGGGCTTGATCTTCGCCAAACGTCTCCAAGAGCCGTCATCGTGCTCAAAGGCAAAGCGCTTCAGGCGGCAGATCGAAACCGGCTGATTGAGCTCGCCCCGGCGGCAGTCCTGCTCGCAGGGATGGAAACATACATAGCCCAGCACGCCGGGGAAGGGGACCTTCTCGCGCACCGTGGCCAGTGCCTGGGAATATTTGCCTTCGGCGATGAAGCGCACATAGCGGGGGATGTCGATGCCCGCCGGGCAAGCGTCTATGCAGGGCACAAAGCCCAGCGCGTCGCGGAGCTTCTTGCCCTCGTTGTCCATGATGGTGCCGGAGGGACAGACGACCACGCAGGCCCCACAGAAGATGCAGCCAGACTCTGCGAGCGTCGGGCCTTTAGTGCCCACGGTGATCTGACCGTTTTTATCGGTGACAAAACCCAGGGCCTCGATCCCGCGTATGTCGCGGCAGACGCGCACGCAGCGTGTGCAGTCGATACACAAATTCCAGTCGAAACTAAAGAGCGGTTCATCTTGAATCACCGGCCGGCCCCGATAGGTGTACTTCGGCGTATCCAGCGGGATGCCAACGTGCTCGCTCACGAAGCGGATCTCGCAGTGATCGAAAATATCGCAGCAGCGTTCTTCGGGGGGCACGCCCATCGAGCAGGTGCGCCGATCGCAGCCCGCGCGCAAGGGACAGAGAATGCAGGCATGAGGATGATCGGCCAGGATTTTTTTCAAGTTTGCCTGGCGAGCCTGGCGCAGCAGCTCCGAATCGGTATGGACGGCCATGTCGGCGGTCAGCACAGTCTCGCAGGCCAGGACCGGTTCGCTTTGGCCCTCTACTTCAATCAGACATAGGCCACAGCCCTGATAAGCCGCCTGGCTCGCTCCGCCGAGCCGAGAATCAGCCCCTCGATAGACCACAGACAAGTTGGGTCGTCCGGCGGGACCGGGTGGTAGATCCGGATGATGGCAGAGCGAGGGGAGATAACATCCGGCAGCGCGAGCCGCTGCCATCACCGTGCTGCCGGCTGGTGCTTGGAGCTCTTGGCCGTCGAGCGTCAGGCGCACGCGTTCCATGATGTTGAACTACCAGGAATGCTCTATCGCCCCCGGCCGGCAGGCGGCCACGCAGGGCAATGGAGAGCGTTCACCGACGGGCTTGCAGGGGGCGCAGGCGTATTTGAGCTTGTTGCGCTGGGCCTCGGCCACGATCGCTACTTGCTCATCGTCCAAGCTGAATTCGTCGGCGACCACGGTGAAAACCTCTGCGGGACAGGCGGTGACACAACTACCACAGCCGGTACACAGATCGCTGTCAATCGTGATGTAGTACTCGCCGGAGCCATCTTTGTAGCCGTAGTTGGCTTTCATGCGGTTGCTCCTTGGCGTCGCTGCCGCTCCACCAGCGCCTTGGCGAAGAGCGCCGCGCCCAGCGCTCCGGCGATCTGGGGATCGTAATCACCTTGGGGTTCTAGCGCTTCCACCCCCAACTCGTCCTCGATGCGGCGCACGATGCCGATGTTTTTTGAAATGCCGCCCGTGATGGCAAACTGCGGCTCCACCCCGATGCGCGCCAGCAGCTCTACCACCCGCTTGGCCATCGCCCGGCAGTAGGAGGCCAATACCTTCTCCTTGCTCCAGCCGGAGCGCAGCAGCCCCAATGCTTCGGATTTTCCAAAGACCACACAGGTCGAGCTGACCGGCGGTGGCTCCACTTCAACTTGAAAAGACATCTCCCCCACGCTCTCGATCGGCACCTGCAAGAGATCGGCGAAGACCTCCATCCCGCGCCCGGTCCCGGCGGCGCATTTATCGTTCATCAGGAAATTTTGCACCTTGCCACGCTCATCGCAGCGAATGGCCTTGCAATCCTGGCCGCCCATGTCCAGCAGCGTGCGCACGCTCGGCCCGTAGATGAAGTTTGCCCCACGTGCATGGCAGGCGATCTCGGTGATGGCTTTGTCGGCGAAGGGGATGTTCACCCGCCCGTAGCCCGTGCCCACGGTGAAGTGGATCTTTCCCAGCGTCAGGCCTGTCTCCTCCAAGGCCCAATCGAGCGCTTTCTGAGCGCTGCCCGGGGAGTTGTTCCCGGTGCGACGGCTGGCGAAGGCATATAACCTGCCATCGGCCAGGACCACCGCCTGGGTGCTCACCGAGCCCACGTCGATGCCGCAACTGATAGTTGTGGCAGCTTGCCAGTCGAGGTGGGGATCATGCCAGTTGTACTCCTTCCAGCGCCAGAATTCCTGCTGCGGTTGCGCCTGCACCGCAGTTTGAGTTGCGTTGCTCATCAGTTACCTCCTTAAGAGTTGAGGTGATCGGCCCCCAACAGCGCTGCCCCTAAGGCAGTCACGTACTCCGGGTGCTCCGGCACCAGAACCTCCAGAGCCAGCTCGCGTTGCAGTGAGCTGACGAAGCCCACGTTGTAGCCCACACCGCCGATCAGCGCCACCTGGGGGACGATGCCGCTGCGCCGGGCCATGGCCACGCAGCGGTCGGCCATGGCGTCATGGACCGCGCGGCAGATGTCCTTGATTTGCGTGCCCTGATGGATGAGCGAGACGACTTCGGACTCGGCGAAGACGGCGCACTGCGCGTTCATCGCTGTGGCCTTCTCGGACTGCAGCGAGAGCGGCCCCATCTCTTCCAGGGGCACCTCCAGGGTGCGGGCCATCGTTTCCACGAAAGTTCCCGCTCCGGCGGCGCATTTCTCGTTCATGGCAAAGTCGGCCACCCGCCCGCCCTCTGTGCACTGAATGGAACGACCTTCTTCCGCGCCGATGTCCAGAATCGTCTTGACCTCCGGGGCAAGCTCGTGGACGGCCCGCGCGTCGGCGGTCACCGCGGTCACGTTATCGTCGGCGAAGGGGACGCTCTTGCGGCCCGCCCCGGTGGTGATCACCGTGGTCAGCGCTTGGCGACCGATCTTGGCCTGTTGCAGTGCCTGCTCCAAGGCCCGTTCTGCGGCAGCTGGGGGGTCGAATCCGGAGCGCACCCCGGCGCGGGCCAGCACCTTCCCGTCGCGATAGAGCACCACCTTGGTGTTGTACGCGCCGCAATCAATGCCTGCTGTGATCATGAAGATACCTCCTAATTTAGCTTTGTTACTCCTAGCGCCTCCATGAAGGCCTCGATGCGCGTCAGGGTGCGCTCCTCGTCGAACTCCCGCTCGTCGCCCATATTGCCCTCGAAGGGCATCACCGGGACGCCGGCCTCTTGCAAGTCCAGACGGTTCTCGGCGATGCCGATCGTCAGCCCCTCGCAGCCCCGGTTGTAGTGCATCAGAACACCCTGCACCTGCCACTCACGGGCGATGCGTACCATCATCTCGCTCTTGTACTTGGGTCCGTAGAAGTGCTGCCATTCCGGGCGATGGATGTTCCACTCTGCCAGCGCCCTCAAGGCCTGCTCTCGCGTCTTGATCTCGACCCCTCGCTGCTCGGGCGTTGCCCGTGGGCCCCAGGTCCCGTCCTCCTGAATCTCAAAGATCCCGCAGAGCCCGAAGGTGTAAAGGCTGCCGATGGAGACGCAGCCGTAGGTATTTTGCAGATAGCGGAAGATTTTCAGGAAGCCCCAAGGCGGCTGGGTATCGGTCATCACCCGGGCCTGTTCGTACTCCGAGGCCGCGATGCCGCGCGCCACCCGGTCTGCCACCTCATCGCGCAGCTCTTGGTAGAAATCGGCCACCGCCTGGCTGGACTTTTGCAGCGTGTTGAGCACGTAGAACGAGTACATCGTCTTCTCTTCCATCGGGGCGGGCACGGCCTTATTGAGACAACAGATCTCGGCCCAGGTGGAGGTGGAGCGGAACTCGTTCTCGACCGCCCGGATGAGCAGCTCGTCGTTGTACTCCCGACCGGTGGTTTTTTCCAGCCATTCGATGCCCTCCTGCATCTGATTGACCAGATAGTCTATCTTGTTCTGGTTGATATTATCGGCCGGGCCGACCGAGACATCTATGCCGAAGAGGGGCGTGCCGCCTTCCAGCTCGGAGGCGACCTGGTACCATTTGGCGTGGGAGCAGCAGATGTGGTTCTGCCAGAGAAAGTCCGGTTGGGGGAATTTGCCGCCGAAGACATATCTGTCCAGCAGGACCGAGCCCCAGTAATTGCGCATATAGGCGCAGAGGTCATGGGCGAATCCGGCTCGCTCGCTGGCCTCGGCACAGGCGCGCTGGAACTCGCGGTCGTGGGCGATGGAGGCCCCGTAGGGCTCGCCGGTCAAGGGGTAGACGTCTTCGCCCAGTCCGGCCGGTATGGCGTCGAAGGCCCAGGCGCCCCCGGCCCAGCGCAGGCCACCTCGCTCATGGGCCTTGGCGTAGTTCTCGTAGTATTGCTGCCTGAGCTCTTTGGCTTTAGCCCAGCACTTTAAGGACTCGGTGGGGTATTTTTGAAGCGTTTTCATCTCAGTTTGACCTCCCTGGTGAAAGATCGTTTGACGCCCGTTGGCTCACTGTGTAATCTGCATCCATGAGGTGATGGCCGATGAGGCGAACGAACATCGTGCTGGAAGAGTGGCAATACGAGTACCTTAAGGAGCGATCCCAGCAGGAGGGGGTGAGCATGTCGGCCCTGGTGCGCAAGCTGATCAGGCAAGATCCAATCTTTTCGATTGTTGGCATGTTTCGAGGAGAACGAAAGGATGTTGCTGAAAGGCACGACGACTACCTCTACACCATGGAAGAGCAACGACGGTGATGGACGCCTATGGAAAGCATCTTCGTTG
>ENA-ORDP01001093-ORDP01001093.1-marine-sediment-metagenome-genome-assembly--contig:-NODE-1093-length-15520-cov-12.454833_pt1 | contig 15520 bp, 9 predicted proteins | sample MGYA00248627_ERZ508539 | MGnify/ENA primary metagenome ERZ508539 (study PRJEB26208, sample SAMN05571518) | marine sediment metagenome | biome: deep sea; feature: Hydrothermal vent; material...
TTAAAATCAGAACTTGAGGAAGTTAGAAAAACTAAAGATACTGTCAAAATCTCTACCAAAGAACTGGAAATTGCTAAAACAATCCAAGAAGCCGTGAGTAGTTTTCCTTATCAAAAAATGGCTAACAATCCTTCAGAGATGATAGAAACACAGTTTATCAATTGTGTGGGGTCGTCTCTCTTGGGAGGAGGACTATTGGATGCAGTGGGAATAAAATATTTGGTCGCAGACTTACCGGAACATTCTGCAACCGTTTTGATAACCAGTGATGGTAAAGTATATTGGCAAGATTTCACTCTTCCTTTTGAACCTCCCCGGGAAGGCAACAGTAATTACGAAGAAATTACCGCTGATATGCTTGAAGGAAAGATTGATTTTTCAGAACTTAACAATTTATCTGATAGTGGAATGACCATGCAATTTAAAGATTCATATATTGGAGGTGACCCGCTTAGAATTAATCTCTCCAATCCGGAAATAGGTATGCAAGTTCAAATTTTGAACAATACAGGATATATTTTGAATTATTGGGGTGAAGAAAAAGAAGCAATTAAGGCCTATCGGCAAGCAATAAGTATTCATCCAAAAAATGAATATCCTTATAACGGACTTGGAGACGCCTTGAGTGATCTTGATAGAAACGAAGAAGCAATTGAAGCCTACCAGCAAGCAATAAGTATTAATCCAAAGGATCCATATCCTTATAATGGACTTGGGAATGCTTTGAGTGATCTTGGTAGAAACAAAGAAGCAATTGAAGCATATGAAAAGTTCCTATCACTATGGAAAGAAGATATTTATTGGAGATACAGAGCGATAGGAATAATAGAAAAATTGGAATTGAAAGAGAAATCAAAAAAATAATAAGCGCGGTTCAGATTTTGTTATGACCACTCCTAAAACTCTTTTACGAAAACTTGCATAAGTTCATTAACATATAATGGCACTCCTCATAATACTAAGAAGTATGAGCGACTTCGTAAGTCGAAGCGACTTACGAAGTCGCTCATTGGTACGGGGGTGGTGGACTCGTACAATTGTTTGACAGCCCACAAGGCGCGGGCTATCCTGCTAATCAGATACTATAGTTCCAAGTTCCATTCCTGTCCTGACTCACGAAGGACGAAGGAGATTGAGATGAGCACACAAAAAATTGCAGAACGATTTGTTGACCTTGTTTTGAGACACGAACAGTGGAGCGATGTCACAACTCTTCCGGCGGAGGAGATACGAATTTTCTTTGACATTGTTACCGCAGCCGGGTTTGATCCGGGAAGCGTGGTGCCGGGGGAGCTTTTCGCGCCACGCCGCACGATAAGGATAAACGGTCTTTGCAAGTTTACCGTTCTTGATGAGGACGGTAACTATGGCAACTGTCTAGCAACCGGGTGGCTAGATAGTATGGTGGAGTATGTAATCAATAATATTAATGTACTGCAGTACTGCCATCCCGATACGGTAGTACTGTCTACTCCCGCGGCGGATAAGAAAAAGTATGATGAAAACCGTGCGCAGGTTACTGGTCTTGTTATAAAGGAGATTGAAAGAAGTGTTCCACTGGAGCCAATCCAACTCACGCACGAAGGAGATTTCTTGTGTGAGTTGTCGCCCGGTATTGGTTCCGGTGAGCACATTTTTTTTGTGGGACACACGAGAGATGAAAGTGTCCTCAGAGAGTCCGCTGGGATTCACAAATTTTGCGGTGGCGAGTTTGTACGAAGGCGCGCCACAAAGTGGAAGGATGCGCTTTCGTGTCAAGGATGTAGTATGCCGCGAATCCTGATATCTAGAGAAGATATCAAAACCTATGGCGATCTCCGCCGCGAACGCAGACTGAAGTTGTTGGAGCCGTAGGTGGCCAGAAAACGCAGGAACATAGGGGGGCGAGCAGGATGCTCGCCCCCTTTTTTGTTTTTTTAATAACTATTTATATCTGTTGTTCCGCCGGATAATATATTTCAGTTATGCACCAAGTGCAGTTACCGGCGCTTGTATATTTTTATGCCGACTGATACTCTACCTATAAGTAAAATACGATGAATAAAAAAATTGGCTACATAGGTTTGGGAAAAATGGGAAAGGGTATGGTGTTGCGCCTTTTAGAGAGCGGTTGGGATGTAGTAGCGTACAACAGAAGTCCTGAATCAGTTAAAAAGATGGAAGCTGCAGGTGCCGTGGGTGCATATTCAATCTCCGAAGTTATAAAGAAATTAGAGACCCCGAGACTTTTATGGTTGATGGTTCCGCATCAGGCGGTTGATACTGTTCTTGCAGAGATTGTACCACTTCTTGCGGAAGGTGATGTGGTGATTGATGGAGGTAATTCAAACTACAAACAATCCGTACGCCGCGCGCGCGAGCTTGCAGAAAAGAACATAAAATTTCTTGATGCGGGAGTTTCGGGTGGTCCCGCAGGAGCTCGGGGTGGCGCGTGTGTGATGGTCGGTGGAGAAAGAGAGGTATTTGATCAATATGAGGAATTGTTTAAAGATATTTCCGCACCAAATGCGTATGCGTATATGGGGCGCGGCGGAGCGGGACATTTTGTAAAAATGGTGCACAACGGGATTGAATATGGAATGATGCAGGCAATAGGTGAGGGGTTTGCAGTATTAAAAAAATCAGATTTTGACCTAAACCTCAAAGAAGTTGCCAAGATTTATAATAATAAGAGTGTTATAGAATCGCGTCTTACAGGATGGCTTCAAAAAGGATTTCAAGAGTATGGTACGGATTTAGAGGATATTTCAGGAAAGGTTTCTGCGAGTGGCGAGGGGCTTTGGACCGTAGAGGCGGCGAAAGAGCTTGGAGTAAAAGTTGAGGTGATTGAAGATTCGTTAAAGTTCAGAGAACTCTCACAAAAAGATCCAAGTTATACCGGGAAAATTGTGTCAGCCCTGCGAAATCAATTTGGCGGTCATGAAGTAAGCAAAAAGAAAGAGTAATGAGTAGTAGATTTGGGAATTTGGATGTTGTTATAGAAAAAACAAGTGAATTTGCAACACAGAAGCTTGCGAAAGACCTCTCTTTGTATTTGAGTGACGCAAAAAAGCAAAATAGTTCGGTTTTATTTTTATCGTCAGGTGGTTCTGCTCTTTCTGTACTTGATTTTATACACAGCGATGTTTTGGGTGAGTATCTGACTATAGGAGTGCTTGATGAAAGATACGACAAAACGAATAAAGATAATAATTTCACTCAGTTAATGCAGACAGAGTTTTATGCCGCAGCGAAGAAAATAGGGTGTGGATTTATTGATACAAGTGTACGGGAGGGGCAGACACAAGAAGAATTAGCAGTGTGGTTTGAAAAGAAAATAATGGATTGGATAGCAAACAATCCGGGTGGGAGTAGTATCGCAACCGTAGGCGTTGGAACTGATGGGCACACATCCGGCATTATGCCTTTTGGAGAAGCACACAAAATGTTTGAAGAGTTATTTGAAGGTAAAAATCTCGTCGTCGCGTATGATGCGAGAGGGAAAAACCAATTTTCAAAAAGAATAACGACTACGATTTCATTTCTGAAAAAAATACAGAAAATATTTATTCTTATGACCGGCAAAAAGAAAAAGGATGCATTTTTGCGTATGCAAGAAGACGGTTCAATTGCAGAAATTCCGGCAAGAATTCTGAAAAAACTCCACGGAGTGTTGTATGTTGATGAAGCTTTATTCCCAAAGGAAGGAATGAGATAGTATAACCAACATACCTCAAGTGCCCAAGAAAATAGGGGGGCGAGCATCCTGATGCTCGCCCCCCTATTTTTATTTATGTTTGGCAACTTACAAAATACAATGCTATCGTACTCAACAGACAGTACACTCACAAATAGGAGGTGAATCGTGGAGAAAATTATTGAGTCACCGCAAAGGAATTTTCCGACAATTAATGAAAAACTCAAGGAGCTCTTCGGGAGAGTAAGGTTCGTCGTTAATTTTCACGAGGAGCTTTACTATGTTGCGGGGATTACGAGCCCGTTTGATGCTTTACCGATGAGAGACCCTCAGTTTTTAAAGAGGGCGTCGTGTCTAAAGTTTCTCTCCAGTGCCACAACATATCATGTCGGGCGGTGTAATCCGTCGGCCGCCGAGATATTAGCGGAAATCCCGGCGGAATATCAAAAGGAAGTTAGCGCTATCGAGGTCGTGTTGGCTGGACGCTCACACGGCTACGGGCCGAAAGATGAATCATGTATAGGCCCATTCAATATAGATAGTGGTTCCTTTTATTATCTCTATCCGTATTATGTCTCGCTGCGCCTTTACTCAAAAGCGTAGCGAATCAAGAATAATGACAATGCAAGATTATCCATATCCAATAAGTCCCCGGACAGGCAGGTGCCTGTCCGGGGACTTATTCTTTAATATAAATCTTTATGCAAAAACTCAATTGAGTTTTTGCATACGGGCTGATTGCAAAAGGTAGGCAGTGTTATGCAGTGTCGGAACTTGCGCGTTTTTATGTGAGCTGATACAGTGTTACATACCAGAGCAAGATTGAGTAATGGGGGAGGCGTCTGGGGCGATAGAAGAAAATTTATTATGAGCGTCTGAGAAAAACGCAGTATGTTGCTGTTGCTAGTGTCGGCACATTTATGTTTTCTAACCTTTGTACAAAACACCTCGTATGCATAAAAAACTCCCTCAAAAAACATTTGGCGCGTATCGCGCCCCAAAAGTAGCGTTTCCGGACTTAGTCGCTCATCAGCGTGATTCGTTTGCATGGCTGCTTAAACATGGAATCGCAGAACTTTTCAAAGAATTTTCTCCGATTTCCGATTATTCGGGAAAGAAATTTGAATTTAGATTTGAAGGATTTGAAATCGGTGAACCAAAATATGACGAGGAGTACGCGCGCGAAAATATGCGCACCTATGAAGCGCCGGTAAAAGTATCGGTGCGTCTTATAAATAAAACGCTCGGTTCGGAAAAGACACAAGATGTGTTTCTTGCGGACATACCTATGATGACACCGCACGGAAGCTTCATTGTTTCCGGCGTAGAACGAGTTATTGTGCCGCAGCTCGCGCGTTCTTTCGGTGCATTTTTTATCGCTGAGGCAATCAAAGGCAAAAATTGGTTCGGCGCAAAAATTCTTCCTGCGCGCGGCGTATGGATTGAAATTGATTCTGAACCGGATGGTGCTATTTATGTAAAAATTGACCGAAAGCGTAAATTTCCTATCACGCAGCTGCTCACGGTCTTTGGTGCCGGTCTTCGCGAGAAAGTGTTGAAGTGTTTTAAGGGTGATGAGGCGGCACTTGCGGCACTTCAGGCAACGCTTGTGCACGACACGGCGGAGTCACTTGAGGATACTTATGTTGAGATTCACCGCCGTATGCGTGACGGCGACCTTGCTACACCACAAAACGCAAAAGAATATGTAAAGTCGCTTTTTTCTCCGGAGCGTTATGACCTTTCTCGTATTGGGCGTTACCGTTTGAATCAGCGTTTTGGTCTTCCGACCGAAAGCAAAGCGCTCGGTGAGCGATCGCTTTCGCTTGATGATCTTGTGAATATCATTCGCGAGGTCGCACATCTAAATGTTGATCCAAACGCGGTGCCGGATGATATTGATCACCTCGGTTTTCGTCGCGTGCGTTTTGTCGGTGAGCTTTTGCAGGCGCGTATGCGTGTCGGTATGAGCCGTATGAAGCGCAATATCCAAGATCGTATGTCAACGATAGAGAGCGAAACATCGCTTCCGATGGCGTTTGTAAATCCGCGCCCTTTTCAAGCAGCCGTGCGAGAATTCTTCACGGCAAACCAGCTTTCGCAATTTATGGATCAGCAAAATATTCTTTCAGAGCTTGAAAACCTGCGCACACTTTCTGCGCTTGGTCCCGGTGGTCTTACGCGCGAGCGCGCCGGTTTTGAGGTGCGCGATGTGCACCCTTCGCACTATGGTCGTCTTTGCCCTATTCATACGCCGGAAGGTCAAAACATCGGGCTTATTTTGCGTCTGGCGCTCCATGCGCGTACGAATGAGTTCGGTATTCTTGAAACCCCCTATGTGCGTGTCAAAAAAAGTATCGTTACCGATGAAGTTGTATATCTGAATGCGCTTGAAGAAGCGAATGAAGTCATCGCACACAGCGCGACCGTTTTGGACGAAAAAGGAAATATTAAAGATGAGGTAGTTGAGGTGCGCCGCGGCGGCGAGCCTGCTGTGGTTCCAAGCGCCGAGGTGACGCTTATGGATTCGTCTGCATATCAAATGTTTTCTGTTGCACCGTCTCTCATTCCTTTTGTAAACCATGACGATGCGAGTCGGGCACTGATGGGTTCAAATATGCAGAAACAGGCGACGCCCGTTCTTATTCCGGAAGCACCACTGGTGGCGACCGGTATTGAGGAACACGCCGCGCGAAATACCGGACGACTCATCATAGCCGAGGAGTCTGGCGAAGTAAGTTTTGTTGATGCGCGAAGAATAACGATTTCTCCCAAAGAAGGAAAGCCGCACGAGTATCGTTTACAGGGGTTGACTCAAACAAACCAAAATTCCGCCTTCGCGCAGCGACCAACTATTCGTGTTGGTGAGAAGGTGAAAAGGGGCGATGTACTTGCTGATGCTACCTCGTCTGATCATGGACAGCTCGCGCTAGGACAAAATGTACGAGTTGCATTTATGAGTTGGTCCGGCTCAAACTATGAAGACGCAATCATAATTTCCGAGCGACTCGTTGAAGAAGCTAAATTCACCACAATACATATTGAAGATTTTGATTGTGCCGTGCGCGACACAAAACTTGGTGCAGAAGTAACCACGCACGATATTCCAAATGTTGGTGAGATGCGTCTGAAAAATCTTGATGAAGAGGGCGTGGTTCGTATTGGCGCTGAAGTGCGTTCAGGCGATATTCTTGTCGGAAAGGTAACACCAAAAGGTGAGACACAGCTTACGCCGGAAGAACGCCTCTTGCGTTCAATCTTTGGTGATAAAGCAAAAGATGTAAAAGATTCTTCGCTTCGTATGGGTGGGGGTAAGCGCGGTCGTGTCATCGGCGTACGCGTATTTTCGCGTGAGAATGGCGACCAGCTTGAGAGCGGAATAATTAAAAAAATAGTTATAACAGTTGCGCAAGTGCGAAATGTTTCTGTGGGAGATAAACTTGCAGGTCGTCACGGAAATAAAGGTGTCATCAGCCGCGTGCTTCCAATTGAAGATATGCCATACGACAAAGACGGAAATCCGGTAGATGTCATTCTCACTCCGCTTGGTGTTCCGAGTCGTATGAACCTTGGACAGATTCTTGAAATGCACCTTGGGCTTACGGCACACACACTAAATTATCAGGCGATTGTGCCGCCGTTTGCTGGCGCGTCTGCTGAAGAAATACGCAATGAGCTTGAGGCGGCAGGATTTGATCGTTCAGGGAAAATGACACTTTTTGATGGACGAAGTGGGGAAGCATTTGCGCAACCGATTGCAGTTGGCTATATGTATATTTTGAAATTGCACCATATGGTGCAAGACAAGATTCATATGCGATCAATCGGTCCCTATTCGCTCATCACGCAGCAGCCGCTCGGCGGAAAAGCGCAAAATGGTGGGCAGCGTTTTGGAGAAATGGAGGTTTGGGCGCTTCTTGGTTATGGAGCTGCATATATACTTCGGGAAATGCTTACCATAAAATCAGACGATATTCAGGGTCGCTCAGCGGCGTTTGACGCAATCGTGAAAGGAGATCCGATTAGTCACACAGGAACACCAGCTTCGTTCTCCGTACTTACCAACCAGATTCGCGGTCTCGCACTTGATGTTGAGCCGATGGATCTTCCGCCAGAACCTGAAGCGGAATAATATTTTCTTATATGTCGACATCATTCAATCAACGAAAACCGTTTCTCTCGCGCTCTGACTGGAACGCACTACGCCTATCGCTTGCATCGCCTGAGCGTATTCTTTCGTGGTCTTCCGGAGAGGTGACAAAACCGGAAACAATAAACTATCGCACACAGCGTTCGGAAAAACACGGACTTTTTGATGAGAAAATCTTTGGACCGGAAAAGGATTACGAATGTTACTGTGGAAAATATAAAGGCATTCGCTACAAGGGAATTGTGTGTGACAAATGCGGTGTTGAAATTACACGATCTATCGTGCGGCGTGAACGAATGGGTCACATTGAGCTCGTAACCCCGGTCGCACACATATGGTTTCTTCGGTCGGTTCCTTCGCGTATGGCGCTCGTGCTTGGAATCTCCGGCGCCGATTTGGAAAAGGTTATCTATTTTGCCGGATATATCATCACAAAAGTTTCAGATGATGTGAAGAAGCGCATCACGAGCGAGCTTGATGCTGAATACAAGAATAAACATCAACAAATGGAAAATGATGAAGCGCGAGATGCTCTCAGTGAACGAATGACAAAAGCAAAAAATGAAATTGACAGCATTGTTGTCGGTCGTGTTCTTGATGAGCTTGCCTATCACCGCTTTTCAGTGAAATATGGCGCGTTGTTTGAAGCGCGTATTGGTGCCGAGGCAATTTACGATATTTTTCGTACACTCAATCTTGAGGAATTGCGCGATACGCTTCAGGCACGCTACACAAAAGCAGGCGCCGCCGAGCGTGAAAAACTCGCTAAACGGCTTCTTCTTATAAACGGTATGATTGCCGCGGGGATACATCCGCAATGGATGTTTCTTACCCATATTCCTATTATTCCACCGGCACTCCGTCCGATGGTTGCGCTTGAAGGCGGAAGGCACGCGACTTCCGATGTGAACGATTTATATCGCCGTGTTATCAATCGTAACAATCGCCTGAAAAAACTTCTTGCTATCCATGCACCGGAGGTTATTTTGCGCAACGAACGCCGTATTCTCCAAGAGGCGGTTGACTCACTCCTTGATAATTCAATTAGAAAAGGAGGAGCAAATGCCGGAGCACTCACTCCTTCACAGCGTCGCCCGTTGAAATCACTTGCCGACTATTTAAAAGGCAAACAGGGTTATTTCCGTCAAAACCTACTCGGCAAACGAGTGGATTACTCCGGCCGCTCGGTGATTGTGGTTGGTCCGGATCTTGAGCTTGATGAGTGCGGACTTCCAAAACATATGGCTCTTGAACTCTTCAGACCATTTGTTATTGCCGGTCTTTTGAAGCGCGAACTCGCTTTTAATATTCGCGGTGCCGGACGACTTATTGAAGACAGTGTTCCTGAGGTGTGGGAAATTCTTGAAGAAGTAATCGCCGGTAAATATGTGCTTCTCAACCGTGCGCCTACGCTGCACCGTCAGGGTATTCAAGCATTTCGCCCTCGCCTTATTGAAGGAGATGCAATTCGTCTCCATCCGCTCGTGTGTCCGGCTTTTAACGCGGACTTTGATGGTGATCAGATGGCTGTGCATGTTCCGCTTTCAGAAGAAGCGCAATGGGAGGCGGCAAACATAATGAGTGCGAACAAAAACATTCTCAAGCCGGGGAGCGGTTTACCGGTTATCGCCACTTCGCATGATATTGCACTTGGTGCGTACTGGCTGACCAAGGATGTGGAGCATGCGCGCGGCGAAGGCCGGTATTTTTCTTCGCCAAATGCCGCGGTACTTGCTTACGATTTTGACGCGATTGATTTGCATGCGAAAGTATACATACTTCCCGCTTCCGGAAAAGAAAAATATGCTGCGTTTGAGGAGCGACTTTTTGAGACGACTGTCGGTCGCATATTATTCAACTCCGTGCTTCCTGCTGATTATCCGTACTTAAACAGTGCGATAACAAAAAAAGTACTCGGTCGTATTGTGAACGATTGTATCACTCGCTATGGACTTGATAAGGTACCGGATATTGTGAATCGTATCAAGCACTTCGGATTTGCCTATGCAACACGCGCCGGTATTACCTGGTCGCTTGATGATGTCTCTGTGCCGGCACATAAGGAAAAAATAACCGCTGCTGCGCAAGAGAAAGTTGCACGAATTGAAGAAGATTTCAAGAATGGACTTCTTGCCGAAGATGAAAAACGCCGTATGGTGATTGAAATCTGGCATGGTACAAAACAAGAGGTGGAGAAGCTTGTTGAAGAAAATTTGGATCCTTCCGGCTCGGTGTATGACATCATCACTTCCGGCGCGCGCGGTTCAATGGGTAACCTCACGCAGATGGTCGGTATGAAGGGGCTCATCCAGAGCACGAGTGGTGAGACCATTGAAGTGCCGATTGTCTCATCAATGATTGAAGGCCTGAATCCGGTTGAATATTTTATGTCAACACACGGTTCTCGTAAGGGTCTTACCGATACCGCGCTCGGCACTGCTCGCGCCGGCTACCTCACTCGTCGTCTTTTTGATGTCGCTCAGGATTCAATAATTATTGAAATAGATTGCGGTACAAAAGAGGGAATTATGATGAGTCGCACGACCGCTTCCGGAGTTCAGATTAATTTTGCTGATGCGCTTCGCGGTCGCACACTCGCGGCTGATATAACGGACACAGATGGCACTCTTCTTTTCAAGAAAGGACATTTTTTCTCCGGCGACGATGCGGCGACTGTAGCAAATCTAACTATTGAGAGTGTGAAGCTTCGTTCACCGCTTACCTGTAAAACTCGTTACGGTGTTTGCCAAAAATGTTACGGTATGGACCTTACATCACTTGCGCCAATTGACCTTGGCGAGGCCGTGGGTACCATTGCCGCACAAGCAATCGGCGAGCCCGGAACACAGCTCACTATGCGTACTTTCCATGCCGGTGGTACGGCTTCCGTTGGTGGAGATATCACGCAAGGCCTCCCGCGAGTGGAAGAGCTTTTTGAAAAGCGTTCCCCAAAAAATTCGGCGGCGGTTTCAAAAACGGATGGTCTTGTCACCTCTGTGGAGGAGCGCGGGAAAGAAAAGGTTATTATCATCGCACCAAAAGAGGGTCAGGGGAAAAAGAATGGTGCGCCGATGGAATATGTTGTGGTATATCCGCGTATGTCACTTGTGCGCGCCGGAGACGCGGTCGCCAAGGGACAGCTTCTCACGGATGGTTCGGTTGATATTGATACATTATTTGAGTATGCCGGTCGTACCATAACGCAGGAATATATTATTTCTGAGGTAAGCAAAATCTATGAATTGCAAGGCGCTTCAGTATCTCGCAAACATCTTGAGGTAATCGTTCGTCAAATGTTTGCGCGTGTGCGTGTTACCGATGCCGGAGATTCTGACTACTCGGTTGGGAGTGTTATTGAGAATTGGGAGTTTGCAAGCGCGGTTGAAACTGCTGAAAAGGAAGGAACACTACTTCCGAAGAGTAAAGCAATCGTGCTCGGTATAAAAGAGTCGGCGCTTTCGCGTCGCAGCTTCCTCTCGGCCGCTTCTTTTGAGCAGACAACAAAGATTCTCATCACGGCCGCACTGAAGGGATCGCTGGACCGCCTGCGCGGACTGAAGGAAAATGTCATTCTTGGTCGTCTTATACCGGCGGGTACTGGTTTTGCAGGCAGCAAGAAATATGAGGCAATTACCGCACTTCAACAGTCACGACCAGCTCCTGCACCAAGTGTACGAGAAGCTCGTACACCGCGCATTTCCTCCGGTTCGTAATGTTTCCTCTTACGGAGAATGCAAACTATACAATCTAGCATACCGCCCTTCGCGGTATCGCCCAGCGGCGTATAATAGATAAATGAGTTTTTCCATTTCCTATGAGTGATACCGTTCACCAAATAAAAGAGAAACTAAACATCATTGATGTGGTGCAGCCGTATGTAAAACTTCTTCGCGCCGGGAAGCACTGGAAGGGACTTTCACCATTCAACAAAGAGAAAACACCGTCTTTTCTTGTGTCGCCTGAACGGGGTACTTATTATTGTTTTTCGTCCGGGCAAGGTGGAGATATGTTCACATTTATTGAAAAAATGGAGGGGGTTGATTTTAAGGGTGCGCTGAAAATTCTCGCGGAAAAGGCAGGTGTTGAAGTGCGCTATGAACGAGACAGCACCTTTCGTTCCCACACCGACCGTTTGCGCGAAGCGCTCGCTCGCGCCGAGCAATTTTTTGTGAATGAGCTTGTTCCTGAAGGGCGCGCGTATGTCTACGCGAAAAAACGCGGCCTTTCTGATGAGACAATCCGCGCATGGCGACTTGGGTATGCTCCGGAAGGGTGGCGAGCACTGCTTGAAACATTTACTGCGAACAAAGCGAAAGAAAATAACTCGCAGGCAGGTGGTTCACAGAATAATTCTTCTCATACCGCGCAAGTATTTACGCTCAAGGAACTTTCAGATGCGGGACTTATAAAAGAAGCAGATGGAAAGCCGGGGACATGGTATGACCGTTTCCGTAATCGGCTTTTGTTTCCGATTCGCGACGCAGCCGGTCGCACGGTTGCGTTTACGGGTCGTACGCTTTCCGCAGATGAGCAGGCGAAATATCTGAACTCACCGGAGACGGAGCTTTTTAGAAAATCCGAAATTATATTTGGTATGGACCGTGCAAAAGATGCTATTCGCACGCGCGGATTTGCGCTTTTAGTAGAGGGGCAGATGGATGTGCTTCATTGTCATCAGGCAGGTTTTACCAATGCAATCGCACTCTCCGGTACGGCGCTTTCAGAAAAACATCTTGCACTTATAAAGCGTTACGCTGACAACCTTATGCTCGTGCTTGACAGCGATCGCGCCGGTCTTGCCGCAACCGCGCGCTCCGCTGTGCTTGCACTTACCGCCGGTATGCGGGTGAAAGCGGTTCGCTTACCGGAAGGACAAGACCCGGCCGATCTTCTTTTGAAAGATGCGAATGACTTTGCAGAACGCGTATCGGAAGCGAAATCAGTCATTGAATTTTTTCTTACAACTCTCGCTGCCGGTGAAAAGGATTCGCACCGGCTTGTGCTTGCCGTAGAAAAAACAGTACTTCCACTCGTTGCTTCTGTGCGGAGCCCGCTTGAGCGCGAGCACTTTATTGGTGTTGTTGCGCGCGCACTTGCGACTTCTCCTGAAGCGGTTCGCGAGACCCTTTCAAAGTATAAAACGAATTCGGCGCGGGCGGTTCAGGATGCTGGCGTGCACAAACCCACCAAACAGATGCGTCCGGTGGTTGAAATTCGGGCAGAGGCGCTCGCGGCGATGGTGGCGAGTTATCCTAGCTCGGAGCTTGCAGAAAAGGTCAAAACCGAGTACGCTCGAATAGTTGGGGAGCCGCTTCCGGAACCGTCTGAGCGGGCGGTGTTTGAGGTGGAATTAGCGCTTGGCGAAGCGCCAGAGCCGCAGGTTGCCGACGAGCTCATTTATTCCTTTGAACGGGCTGTGATTGATAAAGAATATGCCGCAGCGCTTGGTGCACTTCGTCAGGCACAAGCGGCGGGAGAGAAAGAATCCGAAGCTCGCGCCGAGGCGGAGTGTGCTGCGCTTTTGAAGCGTATGTCCGCGTCTCTATAAAAATTGACATAAAACTAACATCTATTTCGTACTAAACACTATGGCTACAGCGAAAAAAAAACAAACACCTAAAACTAGCGCGCGAGGGGAGAGTGCGGCTACTCGGCGCGCGCCAGCGCGCCGAGTAGCCGCGCGCGCGCGCGCGAAGACCGTGGTGAAATCAAAGAGTGTACAAAAAGTAACCGCAACCAAACGCTCCATAAAAAAACCAGCGGCCGCAAAGCGTCCTGCTAAAAAAATTGTAGCGCCAAAACGCGCAACCGAGCACCCTGTCAAAAAGACCACGCGAGCAAGTACAGCGAAATCCAAGCGTACCAAAAGAGGATCCTCTCGCGCAACAAAAGCAGAGACACTTATCACGAAAGGTCGTGAGCGAGGCTACATTACCTATAGTGAAATTTTAGAGGAATTTCCACATATTGAGAATGATGTTTCGTTTCTTGAAGGGCTGTACGAACGATTAGCGACTGCCGGCATTGATATTCTTGAGGGCGGTATGCTTGAGGATAGCGCTGATGCATATCTTGCTACGCGCAATATTAAAAGTCGTGAATCAAATACATACGATTCCATACAAATTTATCTACGCGAAATCGGACAGTATCCACTTTTAACTGCCGCTGAAGAGCGTGAGCTTGCGAAGCGTATTGAAGCGGCTGATGACGAAGCGCGTAATATTCTCGCGCGCTCAAACCTGCGTCTGGTAGTTTCAATTGCAAAAAAATATGTTGGCCGTTCTCCAGACCTCACTCTTCTTGATCTTATTCAGGAAGGAAATCTCGGGCTTTTTAAGGCAGTTGATAAATTTGATTGGAAAAAAGGATATAAATTTTCTACCTATGCGACATGGTGGATTCGCCAAGCGATTACCCGTGCGCTTGCCGACCAGTCGCGCACAATTCGCATTCCGGTGCATATGGTGGAAACCATTGCAAAATACAAACAGATATCACGCCGCTTGGCGCAAGCGCTCGGGCGTGACCCGCAAGCGGAAGAGATAGCGGTTGAAATGGGTGTAGAGCCGGAAAAAATCTATCATATTGAAAAAATCAACCAAGATACACTCTCGCTTGAAAACCCGGTTGGAAGTGGTGATGACGAACGCTCAACGCTCGGTGATTTTATTGCAGACGATAAGGTTCCTTCGCCGATACAGGAATCATCGGAGCGAATCCTTGCGATGCAGGTGCGAAATATTTTGAGCGATCTTTCCCCGAAAGAACGAAAGATTTTGGAGCTTCGCCACGGGCTTGCTGATGGAATTTACCATACGCTTGAGGAAGTCGGGCGAGAGTTTGGTGTGACACGCGAGCGTATTCGCCAAATTGAGGCGAAGGCACTTGAAAAAATTCGTGTCCACGACAAAGCACGCCACTTGAAGAGTTATTAAGAAAGAGTATAATTCGCAACTGGATAGTATCACTCACAATAAAAAAGGATTATGAAGATGAATACGATGAACGGAGATTTTAATTTTTTCACGGTGATTGGCTGCATGGACGGTCGACAGACAAGGCCGATAGAAGAATTCATAAAAAACAAAATTGTTAGTTCCGGTGAGTCGCGCGAGGTTGTTATTGACCAAATACTTGGTCCCGGGATTGACGCAATTCTCGCAGGAGAAAGTGACTTTGCTTCTCCGGAAATGTATAAAAAAATGGCGCAGATTTCTGCAAACCACCATGGTTCGCAAGTGGCGATCGTGGTGGGGCACAGCTGCTGTGCCGGGAATTTGGCAAATGATGAGGGGCATAAGAAACATATTTGTGCCTCTCTTGAAACGGTGCGTAGTTGGGGTCTATTTAAAAAGATAATCGGCGTGTTCGTTGATGAACAACGCCGAGTGGAGGTTGTCTCTGAGTATTCGCAGGCAACTGAGGGAGAATCCCACACTGATCCCGCTGTTCCCGTCTCTGTTCCCGATTCGGATTCCGATTCGGATTCCGATTTTGTTTCAGATCCTGCTACCGCGTAAGCGGTATGCACAAACATAAACTCACGGCACGCAGAAGTCAGACTTCTGCGTGCCGGTTTTTTTTATTGGCGTATTAAGAGTATGAGATTAGCCAATAAGTAGCTATGCAGAAGTCAGACTTCTGCATAGCTACTTTCTTTTTATTGGAACACTCGTGTACACTGAAGCTAT
>ENA-ORDP01001094-ORDP01001094.1-marine-sediment-metagenome-genome-assembly--contig:-NODE-1094-length-15520-cov-10.719043_pt1 | contig 15520 bp, 14 predicted proteins | sample MGYA00248627_ERZ508539 | MGnify/ENA primary metagenome ERZ508539 (study PRJEB26208, sample SAMN05571518) | marine sediment metagenome | biome: deep sea; feature: Hydrothermal vent; material...
AGCAGATTGATGATCATGACATCGTGATTACCACCTACCCGCTGTTAAGACGTGATAAAGAAAAACTGCTGGAGCATGAATTTTATACTATCGTACTGGATGAGTCGCAGTTTGTTAAGAATCCAAAATCGAAAACTACCCAGGTAGTGTTTACACTAAAGGCCATGCATCGCCTGTGCCTGACCGGTACGCCGCTGGAAAATCACCTCGGCGAGCTGTGGTCGATGTTTCATTTCCTGATGCCGGGTTTCCTCGGTGGTTTGACTCGGTTCAACAGCCTGTTCCGTAACCCCATTGAAAAACAGGGCGATGGCATGCGTCAGGAGCAGCTGCGTCAACGCATCAGGCCCTTCCTGCTGCGTCGTAGCAAGCAGGATGTAGCCAGTGAACTGCCAGCTAAAACAGAGATCATCCGCAGCGTCAGTCTACAGGGCAAGCAACGTGATTTGTATGAGAGCATCCGCATTGCGATGGATACCAAAGTGCGGCAGGAAATCACCAGCAAAGGGCTATCGCGTAGCCATATTATGATCCTTGATGCATTGCTGAAATTACGTCAGGTGTGTTGCGACCCGCGAACTTTGTCCCTGTCACAGGCCAGTAACGTCAAACAGAGTGCAAAGTTGGATCTATTGATGGACATGGTGCCGGAGATGATCGAGGAAGGCAGACGAATACTGATTTTTTCTCAATTCACACGCATGCTGAGTCTGATAGAGGATGAGTTGCGATCAGCCGCAATAGATTTCTGCAAGCTGACTGGCCAGACGCTAAAGCGGGACGAGCAGGTAGACCGGTTCCAGAGCGGCGAAGTGCCGGTATTTCTGATCAGTCTAAAAGCCGGTGGTGTCGGCCTCAACCTGACCGCCGCCGATACCGTCATCCACTACGACCCCTGGTGGAATCCGGCCGCCGAAAACCAGGCTACCGATCGCGCTCACCGTATTGGCCAGGACAAACCAGTTTTCGTCTACAAACTCATAGCTGAAGATACCATAGAAGACCGCATACTCGTTCTACAGAAAAATAAACAGGCGCTGGCTGATTCGATTTATCAGAAAGCAGGTAGCGAAAGTGGTCAGCTGACCGCGAATGATTTATCGGAGTTGTTTAAGCCGATTGGGGATTGAAAAGAAGTTTCAAGTTTCAAGTTTCAAGACGAAAGACGAAAGACGAAAAGAGTCGGTTCTCTGATTTTGACGTTATCTTGAAACTTGAAACTTGAAACTTGAAACTTATCTTAATATATAATCCACAATCAAAACGAATATCCCAGCCCCTAAGAAAAAGACAGGAATACGAGATCCCATGACATCCAGAAAAAGCAGCTATACTTATGACGAACTGATCGCATGTGGTCACAGTGAGTTGTTTGGTAAAGGTAACGCTCAGTTGCCGTTACCGAATATGCTGATGTTTGATCGTATTACCGAGATTAGTGAGGATGGTGGTGTGAATGGCAAGGGGCATATCGTTGCCGAGCTGGATGTGAAACCGGATCTATGGTTTTTTGGCTGTCATTTCGAAGGAGATCCAGTGATGCCGGGTTGTCTGGGTCTGGATGCCATGTGGCAGTTGATAGGTTTTTATCTCGGCTGGCTGGGCGGGCTGGGTCATGGTCGGGCTTTGGGTGCCGGTGAGGTGAAGTTTTCCGGTCAGGTGACACCAGATGTCAAAACAGTCGCCTACCATGTAAATCTCAAGCGTGTTATTCAACGTAGATTGTATATGGGGATAGCCGATGCCACACTGGAAGTGGACGGAAAGGAGATTTATACTGCCCATAACTTGAAGGTGGGACTGTTTACATCAGAAGAGAGATCTAGTTAACATGCGCAGAGTAGTCGTTACAGGTATGGGAGTGGTTTCAAGCCTGGGTAATAATGTTGCCGAGGTGCTGGATTCACTGAAAAATGGCCGATCCGGTATTCGCTTTAGCGAAGTGCAGGCCAAAATGGGTTTTCGCAGCCATGTAAATGGTCCGGTCGATATTGATCTGACTGCATCAATAGATCGTAAAATTCTCCGTTTTATGGGTGATGGCTCGGCCTATAACTATATTGCCATGCAGGAGGCAATCGAAGATGCCGGGCTGACAGAAGAGCAGGTTAGTAATGTTCGCACAGGCCTCATTATGGGATCCGGCGGTGGTTCAACATCAAATGTAGTACTGGCAGCCGATAACATGCGCGAGAAGGGAATACGCCGTGTCGGCCCGTATATGGTGACCCGAACCATGTCCAGCACAAACTCCGCCTGCCTTGCTACACCCTTCAAGATTAAAGGTGTCAACTATTCCATCAGCTCTGCTTGTTCTACATCAGCACATTGTATCGGGAATGCCATGGAGTTAATTCAGCTCGACAAACAGGATGTGGTGTTCGCAGGCGGTGGTGAAGAAGTCGACTGGACACAATCAGTCCTGTTTGACGGCATGGGTGCTCTGTCATCAAAGTATAACGAAACCCCTGAAACGGCCTCACGTCCTTATGATGCAAGTCGAGATGGTTTTGTCATCTCAGGTGGTGGCGGTACGCTGGTAATTGAAGAACTGGAACATGCCAGGGCACGCGGTGCCAAAATCTATGCCGAGCTGGTTGGCTACGGTGCTACTTCAGACGGCTACGACATGGTGCAGCCATCCGGCGAAGGTGCTGTTCGCTGCATGCAGCAGGCCATGGCAACGGTTGATACGCCGGTGGACTATATCAACGCTCACGGTACCAGTACGCCGGTGGGTGATATCCGTGAACTGGAAGCAGTGAAAAAAACATTTAGCGACATGGATATACCAATGATCACCTCAACCAAATCTCTTTCCGGTCACGCACTGGGTGCAGCCGGAGTACATGAGGCCATCTATTCATTGTTGATGCAGCAAAATAACTTCATTGCCGCATCAGCCAACATTACAGAGATTGATGAAGGCGCAGAAGGTGTACCGATAGTGAGTGAAATGAAAAATAATATTGAGTTGAATACCATTATGTCGAACAGTTTTGGTTTTGGTGGAACTAATGCAACGTTGATATTCAGGAAGTTGTAATTTTGCCCTGTAGGCGTCGCCTGGCGTGATTTGTTTTATCTTTTACCAAATCCAGTCACGCCGAGTGAAGCTCCTACAAGAAAGCAAAAAAAACCCACGCAGGAGCGTGGGTGAATGTTCACTTAGAGGGTTACCAAATATCATTTTTTAAGCTGAACAGGAGAGAGTCTGCTTTTACTTTTGCCAGGCATGCGGGGAAGAATAAATCCCAGGCTGATATTTGATGATGCCTTAGGTGTAAGGCTACAGACTGAATCTTAACGGTTTCTTAAGGCATAGTTTGTTTGTCGTGAAATAAGGGCCGGGTATCGGGATTAGGTTTTACGTATTACGGTTTACGTAAAATCTAAGTCGTAAACCGTAAACCGTAAACCGTAAACCGTAAACTGAAAGATTTTTTATGAACCAAAAAGGATTCACTCTAATCGAAATTATGGTCGTAATTGTCATCATCGGCCTGCTTGCGACGCTTGTGCTGCCACGTGTTATGGGGCGGCAGGAACAGGCATTTATTGCCAAGGCACAAAGCGATATTCAGGCACTTGCCAGCGCACTTAAATTCTATAAGCTGGATAACTTCACCTATCCGAGCACAGACCAGGGTCTGGCGGCGCTGGTAACGCGCCCTACCGGAGACCCGGTGCCCAAACACTGGAAAAAAGACGGTTATATCGAACGCCTGCCGCAGGACCCCTGGGGTAACCCGTATCAATATCTCTATCCCGGTGAACGTATGGAATTTGAAATCTGGTCTTATGGCACCGATGGCGTGGAAGGCGGGGAAGAGGGTGCGGCGGACATTGGGAATTGGAATATCAACTGATCGTGTTATGTTTTACGATTTACGTATTACCGATCGTCAACTAACCTTGCAATGATATCTACCTTCAATTGAATTAGTGGCGACCTGGATTTTACGTAATACGTAAATCGTAAAACATAAACCATTCCTTTATGAAACAATCCGGTTTTACCCTCCTCGAAATCATGGTCGTAGTCTTCCTGATTGCGCTGACTGTTGGCATCGTCTCTATCAATTTTCGTCATGATTCATCTCAAATCGTTGAAACAGCGGCGCGTCGTTTTGTCGCGCTGGTTGATCAAATGTGCCAGGAAAGTATCACCCAGGGCAGGGTGTTTGCGCTTACCGATGAAGGTGCGACGGCATATAAATTTGTTGTTTTTGACAATGCTGAGTGGCAGGCAGTTAAGCAGGATGATATTTTTCGTCTGCGTCAGTTGCCGGAAGGTATTAGCCTGAATCTTGATGTTGAAGACACTGTTTCGGATGAAGATAAGGCCTATCTTCGTTGCGAGCCTGATGGTTTCATGACACCATTCTCGGCAGTCTTTGATCTTGAAGGGGTGCGTTACAGGGTTTTCACCAATGAGATGCGGAAAATGGAAATCAGTGCAGTGCAGTAAACGACCTGATTTGTGTCAGGGCTTCACGCTGCTTGAGGTCATTATCGCGCTCGGTATTGTTGCAGTCGGCATACTTGCTGTCTCGCGGGCCATTACCGGCTATGCAGAGACTACTGCCACACTAGAGCAGCGCATGGTCGCCAACTGGGTGGCCGCCAACCGCCTTGAAACACTCAGAATACTAGCTATTAAGCCTGTTCCCGGTACGGAGCAAGGATCAGAAGAGATGGCTGAAAGAGTCTGGTATTTTCGAGAAACTACAAGCACTACCGCAGACCCCTTACTTTTCCGCCTGGATGTTGTTGTCTTTACTGACAGGGACGAGACAGAAGAAGCTGGCATGTTGACGGGTTACTTACTGGATACACCGAAAGTTATAAACACAGAGATCGCCCCCGCGCCGGGTCTGGACGGAGGCCAGCCCCCGCCAGTCAGCCCGTCGATCAAAAGAGAGGCGCCATGAAATATAGCGCTAACAGTTCTGATGTCACCTCCATCTCCCTGGAAGAAAACAATTGTAGGTCCGAATTCATTCGGACACAGAGCAAGACCAAACCTCTTTGTGCGAATTTGTCGCACCTACAGAGTAATTTTACACATGAAACATAGCCGCGCCTTCACCCTGTTAGAGATGGTCGTCGCTATCGGTATCTTTGCCGTCATTGCCGTGGTCAGTTATGCCAGCCTTAATCGCTTTCTTGATAATAGTGCTGTGCTGGAGGCAGATCTCGATGAGTTGAAGCAACTGCAGCTTGCGTTCAGTCTGTTGGAGCAGGATATGCATTTCATGCAGCAGCGCATCGTACGTGATGCTTACGGTGATCAGGAACCGTTATTAATGCTCAATAATATAAATGATCCCGGTGAACTGCTGCGTTTTACCACGGCGCGACGTAATGTCACACTGGCAGGCGAAAGTGCGCTGCAGCGTACGGCCTACCGTTGGGAAGATGGTGACCTCATACGGATAAACTGGCGGGTGCTGGATCGTGATCAGGACACGCGTGAGATAAGGCATCTGTTGCTGACGGACGTAGAAAGTGTAACGGTGAATGTGCTGCAGAGTCTCGATGGGGCGACGCAGTCTTTGTCCAGCTGGGAAGCTGTAGACAAACTGCCTGATGGAGTGGAATGGCAGATTCGCATGACGAACGGTAAGCAGTACCGGCGTGTCTTCGAGATAAAACATGCATTGTAGAAAGAGTACATCAAAAGGAATGGCTCTGCTCATTGTGCTGTTTATTCTGGTCATAATGATCACCACAATCGCATGGTTGTCTGAAGATATACTGCTGCAACTGCGTACGACAGAAAACACCCGAAACAGTAGCCAGGCCTGGCAGACCCTGCTTGGCTCAGAGGCCTGGGCGGTTAGTGTACTGATTAAAGATAGTCAGGAGAGCCAGAGCGATCACCTGGGAGAAGCCTGGAATAGCCTGGGACAGGGCGTTGAAATCGAACAGGGCAGCCTGCAGACCGTGATTGAGGATATGCAGGGACGGCTGAACCTGAATAATATGATAGACGAATCCAGTGTTATTCCACCGCAAACGGGTAACAAACCTGATCCGCGGATCTGGACACAGGCCTTTCGCCGGCTACTGATTTCTCTGGAGCTGAATCCCCTGTTGTCTGATGCAGTACTGGACTGGCTGGATCCTGATCAGGATGTACGAAGCACCAGCGGCGCAGAAGATATCGATTACCTCAACATGACGCCACCCTATCGCGCGGCGAATCGTGCATTCAGCGATATTTCTGAATTGCTGCAGGTGAAAGGTTTTGACAAAAAAACAGTGCAGAAGCTCGCCCCGTTTATCGCAGCACTGCCTGCCAATAATATCCGTATCAATATAAATACCGCCCCCGCAGGTCTACTGCGCATTTTAGGTAAAAATCTTTTATCAATTGATGAGAGCCAGAGACTGGTCAGTGATCGCCCAAAGGCGAATGGCTATACGGTAGAGGAATTTCTGCAACATGATATGATGGCAGGCGAACAGGATATCGCCATTCCCCTGATAACGAACCAGAGCAGCTATTTTCTGATAAAAAGCAGTACAAAAATCGGCAGGACAAGGGCTAAAATTAATAGCCTGGTTGAAAGGAAGAATGGGAAGGTTGGGGTGGTTAGGCGGAGGCCGGTACTTTAAAAACAGGGGAAAGACAACACCCGGACAATACTCACTAAATCCTTAACCTTTCCTCTTTCCCCTTAAACCTTTAACCTTAACCCCATGACCCTCTACTTCACAATCTCTTCCCCCCACCAGTGGGTAAACATCGGCACTAAAGGCGTCGAGAATTCCGGTGTGGTTGAGACTCTGTCCGAGCTACCTGCTGACGGGCAGCGTTGTGTGGCGGTGGTACCGGGTGAGCAGGTGGTGACTCGGGTTGAGGCGATGCCAGTGAGGAACCGGACCAGGCTGATGGCGGCAATTCCCTATGCTATTGAAGACAGTGTGATCAGCCCGGTTGATGATTTGCATTTTTTGCTGCTGCATACCGGTACTGAAAACAGGGTTACTTTTGCTTACGTTAGCCGTCGGCTTATGACTTCCTGGCTGGAGCAGATACACGAGGCCGGTATCAAGCTTGATGCCATGCTGCCTGATTATTTTTTGCTGCCGGGTGCGAAGCCTGGGTCTGCAGTAATAACACTGGCAGATGATAATCGGGTGCTGGTTCGGTTGGGTTTGTATCAGGGTGCGGTGACGGATCTTGAAAATCTACCAGCCTGGCTTAATGAGCTGGATAAAGAAACGACCCTGCTTGTTGATGACCGTCTTGCAGACAGGCTCCCAGATGAAATGGATCAGCAGCTTATCAGGACAGAGATTGGTGGTGGGCTGTCGAACTGGCTTTCGCAGCAAACACCTGATCATGGTGCGGGTCTGTTGAATAGAGAATTCACTCAGGGCAGCAAGCGTAATTTATTGAAACAGTACTGGCCTGCAGTAGCGATGATTGTGCTAGCGGGTTTCATAATACTGGGTAGTGATGTCGGTGAGCTGGTCTGGTTGCAAAGGACAAATACACATCTCGAACGGTCTATGCAGTCTCTTTATCAGGAACTGTTTCCAGGCTCAAAATTGCTACCTGGTAGAGCACGTATACAGACAAAAAATAAAATAGACAGCCTGCAAAATCTGTCTGCCGGTAATGATTTTACCTACCTGCTGGTGACCACAGCCAGCCTGTTAAAAAATCAACATGTTGTTGTTGAAGAACTGGATTACCGGCAGGGGCGTTTGCTGACAGTGCTGACACTGGATAATTTCGCGCACCTGGATCGAATCCGACAACGGCTGCAGAACAACACATCCATCGAGGTTAGCCTGAAACAGTCAGGTGCCCGTGGCAACAAAGTGCAGGCACGTTTTGAGATCAGCAGGGCGGCGACATGAACGGCATAAAGGAATACTGGCATAAGCTGTCTGCCAGGGATCAGCGCGTACTGGGGATTGGTGTTTTAATTATATTGAGTATCTTGCTGTACTCGTTGCTATGGGTACCAATACAGGATCAACTCAAGCGCCAACGGTTGCTGCTTATTAAACAGTCAGAAGATCTAGTGTGGATGCGAGCACAGGCAGATAAGGTTCACCAGCTCAAAAAGAACGAAGCCGCCAGTAGTAGTGTAAATAATGTACCCTTGCTAACGGTCATCGACCAGACAGCAAGAGAGTTGAAACTGCGTGACCAGATAAAACAGATTCAACCTGGCAAGCAGAACGGCACAGCAAAGATATGGTTTGATAAGGTCGTATTTGAAGACTGGTTGCAATGGCTGGATCAGATTACTGCACGGGGGATTGATGTAACGCGGGTTTCGATTACAAAGTCGGTGGAGTATCCGAGGGTGAACATCAGGCTAGAGTTGAGCCAGTAGAAATATTCAATTTATCCCGTTAAAACCAGAAAGAAAATCATTGTAGGGCCGTATTCGGACAATAAAATCGAGCGAATGAATTCGCACCTACAGAGGTCTAACAATGGCCTTGCGGAAGAAAATAATTGTAGGTCCGAATTCATTCGGACATAATTTCATCGAAAACCAACTCAATCAGGTGACAAGGATGTCATATCAAAAATTACGCATTGGCCGTATTTCAGAACCAAACCGCGCATATTTCGTTACTACTGTAACGCGAAACCGTAAGACTTTATTTGATGACCTGTATTGTGCACGCATTGTGATTAACAATATGGAAAAAATTCACAGCTCTGGTTGGGTGAACTCTCTTGGATGGGTTGTCATGCCAGACCATGTCCATTGGTTGTTTCAGCTGACTGCTATTAGAGATCTGTCTTGTGTGATGAAACATTTCAAAGCACAAACCGCGCAACAGATAAATAAAACACTGAATCAAAATGGAAGTATCTGGCAGAAGTCCTTTCATGATCGTGCGATTAGAGATAATGAAGACCTATGCCAGGTTGCCCGATATATTGTAGCGAACCCTTTACGCGCGGGTTTGGTTCAAAATATAGGAGATTATCCCCATTGGGATGCAATTTGGTTGTAAGAAAATAATTGTAGGTCCGAATTCATTCGGACAGAATGAGTCTGTACTAACCCTTTTTGTGCGAATGAATTCGCACCTACAGAGGTCTAAGCAATGGCCTTGCGAAAGAAAATCATTGTAGGTCCGAATTCATTCGGACAATACGCTTTCCCCATCCTTCAACTCCGGCCTGATAATCGCCAAACTCTCCAACTTACCATTCCGCCGCAGCAACACCTGCGTCGTTTCTATCTTCTCTATTGTGGCATTTCCCTTTGGCAGTTTGTCGCCGACGGAATAGACACCGACATCGTTGTTGTCTATCTGGATGATAGTTTTGGAGACGCTGTCTTCGCTGTCGGCAATGACTCCGATGAGTTTCAGGTTTAGTTTCGTTGCCGGTGCACGGGTCAGGACTACGGGTTGAGTATCTGACAGTTGCCTGCCGAATAGATACTGTCTCGCGACTGGTTTAGTGTTTTTTGCCGTTAGTGAGGGGGTTTTATTTGATTCAGTGGGTTGAGTCTGCTGTTTATTGATTCTCACCTGATAAAACTGGTAACGCTGGTAGACGTCCAGCCCGGCCCAGGTCAACAGCGCCAGTGCAAGCAGATAGATTGCGGTGGAGCGGAGCATTGCCGTCATTTTATCTGCTGCTTTTTTACCTGGCATAGATCAGCTCGTTTAAATCAAAGATGGGTAATAGTATAGCGAGTACGATGACCAGTACGATGGCACCCATGACCAGAATCATCATCGGTTCAAACAGGCCGACCATGATGGAGGTACGGGCCTCCAGTTCATTTTCCTGTACCTGGGCAGATTTTTCCAGCATCTCATCAAGTCTGCCGCTGGATTCACCGCTGGCTACCATTTGTGTCAGCAGGGGTGGGAACAGACTACTTTTTTTCAGTGCCTTGTTCAGGCTCATACCTTCACCGACATCGATTCTTGCCCGTTCCATTGCCTGACGCATAGCCAGGTTATTCACCACCTGGGAGCTTGCAGCCATAGCTTGCAGCAAAGGTACGCCGCTGCCTGACATGATGGCCAGTGTGCGTGCCATCGTCGATGTGTTGAGGTTGCGGACTATGTTGCCTAATAAAGGCATGCGAAGAATAAAATAATGCAGTGCCAGTTTTGGGCCAGGCTGTCTGAAAATGAGACGAAAAACAATTACTCCGAGTATTATAGCCAGCAGCATCCATAAGCCCCAGGCCTGAAGAAAATCACTGACGGCGATCATGCCCCGTGTCAGCAGCGGCAGGGTCTGACCGGATTCTTCGAAAACTTTTACAACTTTGGGTACCACATAGGTCAGTAAGCCGGTGACGATGAGGATGGCCACGACGGTCAGTATTACCGGGTAGATCAGGGCAATCATGATGCGTCGGCGCAGTGTTGTGGTGTTCTCGGTGTAATCTGCCAGCCGCTCAAGTACCAGATCCAGCCGCCCTGTTTCCTCTCCGGCATGCAGTGATGCCCGGTAAAGACTCGGAAAGGCAGCAGGAAACAGGCTGACCGCTTCGGACAATGATTTTCCTTCCATTACCGAGGAGCGAACGGCGGTCAGGATGGATCGTATGCGGTGGTTGCTCGATTGCTCGATCAGGCCTTCCAGAGATTCTTCAATGGTCAGTCCTGCACCCAGCAGGGTAGCAAACTGGCGTGTAATGACGGCCAGTTCAGCCGGCGGTATGCGTTTGCGGCTGGGAGCGGCCTGTCCCTGCCGGGTATTTTCATTGATGGGAGTCAATGACAGGGGATGCATGCCCTGTTCACGCAGCATCTGCCGTACCTGGCGTGGTGTGTCGCCGGTCAGTACACCTTTGCAGGTGCGGCCTTTTTCATCCAGTGCCTGATATTCGTATGCGCCCATTTGTTACACCAATCTCATGTAATCTTTTGCAACAGCATACCGGAAGAAAACAATTGTAGGTTCGAATTTATTCGGACATAGAAATACAGCCAACCCCTTTTGTGCGAATGAATTCGCACCTACAGCTAATTTATTTAACTTGCTACTGATCATACATCGTCACCCGCAAAACCTCATCAAGGCTGGTGACGCCCTGTCGTACCCGGCCGAGGCCATCACTGAGGATGGAGGGGCTGGTCTTTCTTATCTCTTTTACCAGCGCCTGTTCGTCAGCGCCATTATGTATCATGGTTTTGATGTTGTTGTCGATGACGATTAACTCAAAGATGCCGATGCGACTGCGGAAGCCCGTCTGATTACATTCTGTGCAGCCGACCGGATGATATAGAGTGCTGTCTGTGGAACCCTCCAGATCCAGCATCTGTAATTCTTTTGCTGTAGCAGGAGATTCTTCTTTGCAATTCTTGCATAGCACACGCACCAACCGCTGTGCCAGCAGTCCGGACAGACTGGAGGCAATCAGATAGCTGTCTACCCCCATATCCTGTAGCCGGGTGATAGCGCCGATAGCAGTATTTGTATGCAATGTGGACAGCACCAGGTGTCCGGTCAAACTGGCCTGTATGGCGATCTCTGCTGTTTCCAGATCACGGATTTCACCGACCAGCACAACGTCCGGATCCTGTCTTAATATAGAGCGCAGTCCGCTGGCAAAGGTCAGTCCGGTCTTGGTGTTGACGTGAACCTGACCGATGCCTTCCAGGTCATATTCCACCGGGTCTTCGACTGTGATGATGTTGCGCTGATTCCGGTCGATATGGCTGAGACCGGCATACAGGGTAGTAGTTTTGCCCGAGCCTGTCGGCCCTGTGACCAGGAACATACCGTGCAGTGCGCGGGCCAGTTGCTTGAAGCGCTGCTGCATGTTTTCGTTCATACCTAGATCGGCAATATTAAAGCGCGACGATTGCTTATCAAGAATACGCAGCACGATACGCTCGCCGTGTTGCGTCGGCAGGGTTGAAACGCGGACATCTATAGCATGATCGCCGACACGCAAGGAGATGCGACCATCCTGTGGCAGGCGTTTTTCAGCGATATCGAGTTTTGCCATGACTTTCAGGCGTGAAACTACCGCACCATGAAAACCGCGATGGAAATTGGTGATGTCTTTTAATACCCCGTCGATACGGAAACGCACGACCGAATAATTTTCGTAGGCTTCGACATGGATGTCCGAGGCCTGTTCACGTATGGCCTGATTAAACAGCGCGTTGATGAGCCTGATGATGGGGGCATCGTCAGCTTCTTCCAGCAGGTCAGTGGCCTGTGGAATATCCTGGATCAGTTGATCGAGATCGATATCCTCACCCAGATCCTCCGCCATCTGTGTCGCTTCTGACTGACCACGGCTATAGGCCTTTCGGAGCTGGCTGTCAAAGGCTTCTTTGTGAATAACATTGAATTTAATGTCGGCATTGAGAAACCGTTGCAACTCAGCAACGATAGTGAAGGGAGGGGCGACCGGACAGCACAGGCTGGCAATCCTTTTGTCTTCCTGAACACTAATCCCGGTCAGCAATACATTCTGCTCCCGCGCAAACCGGTAGGGGATCCCGGCGGCGTACTCAGTTGCCGGGGCGACGTTTTCATTGTGGCTATCCTGCAGGCCCATTTTATGAAAGTCGTTAATCGTCAGGACAGGGGTCGTCGGCGAAGTCCTCTTCGCTGCAGGTCTCTGGCGTACTCGGCCACCATTTACTTTTCTGTTTTTTCTCAGTGTGTATCACCTGCTCATTGGGGGTGGCCACAGGTGCTTCATTCAGTGGCGGCATAACAGAAGGCGCCATGTCTCTAATCAGGTATTCTGATCGGCCATTGGCATCAAGCTGGCGCGTACGCATGGCCCCGTATTTGCGCTCGGTAAAACCGACCAGATCGCTTTTTGTTCGGATGATAGTGGGTTTGATGAACAACATCAGGTTGAGCTTACGCTGTTGTTTCTGTTTATTGCGGAACAGACCACCCAGGATGGGAATTCTCGACAGGCCAAGCACACCGTCAACGGTGTTCGACAGGTCATCCAGTATCAGACCACCGAGTACGACCGTCTGGCCATCTTCAACCACCACGGTAGTTTTGACGACACGCTTGTTGGTAATTAGGTCTGCAGCACCCTGAACACGGGTCTTGCTGATATTGGATAGCTCTTCCGAGATACTCAGGCGGATGGTGTTGCCTGCATTGACCTGTGGTTTAATCTTCAGTATCAGGCCGACATCCTTGCGAGTGATAGTCTGGAACGGGTTGACGATTGGACCGACAGCCCCCCCGCCAGGAGCAGCTGGTCTTGGTGTGGCAGTTGTGACATTGGTCGTAAACTGGCCGGTGATGAAGGGGACTTCCTGGGCGACACGAATCTCGGCTTCTTCATTATCCAGTGTCAGAAGATTTGGTGTGGACAGGATATTGGATTCACTGTCTGTGCGCAGGGCATGCAGAATGAGCTGGAAGGCTGGTATCCGATCACCGGTCAGGCTGGTGACGAAACCTGAAAGAAACCCGAGCCGTAGCCCGCCCTTGCCAATATCGTATTCAGTCCCGCCACTGATCTGGCCGTTTGAATTTATGTTGGTGCCTTCCCAGGAAATCCCCAGCTGACCCAGCCGATCCTCATTGATTTCAGCGATAATGGCTTCGACAAAAACCTGCGCACGGCGAATATCCAGTTGAGCTATGACCTTGCGGATCACCTTCATCTGCTCCTCCTGGGCGTGAATGATCAGTGAGTTGGTTGCTTCATGCGCCTGAATAGAGATCTTTTGCTGAGCTGCCTTGGGGTTGTTGGTTTTCTGGTAGGAAGCGATCAATTCAGTCAGCAAGCCTACGATGTCCTTGGCCTGTGCGTGTTGTAAATAGATGACACGGGTGTCACCAACCGTGTCTTCCTGATCCAGTTTCGCGACAATTTCCAGAATACGGTTAACATTTGCTGCGGTATCGGTAATGATGATGGTGTTGGTCGGGACATGCGCAGCGAAATGACTGGTTGGTGGTAGCAGAGGTTTTAAAATCGGTACGATATCGCGTACCGAACCGTATTTCAGCTGGTAGACCTCAGTGATCTGCGTTTCTCCGCGCGCACCCGTTTTACCGAATTTAATCGGTGTCGGGAATTGTTTGGCCACAGCCTTGGGCAGCAGCTTGACCAGGCCGTTCGCTTCAATGGCGACGATATTATGTACATCCAGTACCGACAGGAAGACCTCGTAGATCTGATCCGGCCCCAGTTCTTCACCCGATATCAGTGTCACTTTACCTTTAACGCGCGGATCGATGACAAAATTCTTGCCGGTAATTTTGGAGACGGCATTGATCAGGGCACGGATGTCCGCATCCTGAAAATTCAGCGTCAGTTTATCTCTGGCCTTGTTGGGCAGTACCTGTTGCGGGCTGTTAACCGCTGTCTGTGCCAGGGCAAGCGATGGCACAGTGGTTATCAGCATGGCTATGCTGAATAGCGCGACATTAGCAGTGTTCAGGTATTTATGAGTCATATTTTTTAAGATCAGGTAAACCAGTATCATCGTGTTAAAGACAATACAACATGTGCAATATTGTAGGTGCGAATTCATTCGCACAAATAGTTTCAGCAGGCGCCATTCCCTGTGCGAATGAATTCGCACCTACATGATTATTCCATCACTTTATAATGAGCACGTTTAATAATGATTTATACTGGAATATCAGTCTATTCCAGCATATTATTCATACACTACCTGCAAATATAGCAGAGTCATCGACAAGAATTAGCTCAAGATGGGAAAAATGTTACTAAAAAATCGTTTTAAGCAGTTTTCAATCGCATTACTATTACTGGCTTCCGCTGGCCCGCTACACGCCGACAGGATTAGCACAGGTGATGCGCATAACCTGGTCGCCAGAGGAGATGGTAACCAGTTTGTCTGGGGCTCTGATGCCAACGGGCAGCTCGGTGATGGGTTAACACTGGATGCTCTCAATCCCATCCCGGTTGTTGATATACGTTTCAATGCACTGGCTGGTGCGATAGCGGTGGTGGCCTACGGTGACAATAATATGGTGCTGCTGGATGACGCAACACTACTGGGCTGGGGCCCGAATGAAAAGGGGCAGCTGGGCAGCGGTCTGCTCTATGGTGGTAAATTTAAAGGAGATCAACCTGCTGACGGGGGTGATGGAATAAATCCTGCACCAGTGGAACCTGCAGCCACAGCACTGGTATTTCCAACGGAAGTTGTTGATCCTGACGGCAAGCCAATTGCAAATATCGTTACTATGGCACTGGGGGCGAACTTCGCGGCCGCTGTGAATCAGGGCGGAAATGTCCTGGTCTGGGGTGATCTCACTGCCTTCAAGGACAAAGAAAAAAGTCGCGAGCCGGTCAATCGTTACCGTGACAAGTTTTTTGATCCCTCTATTGAATTTCTCGACAGCCGCTATAGAGATGGTGATCCAGCGACAAATATTGATCTGCAATACATGCGTGATGCACTGGGCAACCGCTATACCGGCATAGTTGCAGTCGCTGTGGGCGACAGCCATTTACTGGCACTGACAAACACCGGCCATGTACTGGCCTGGGGCGAAAATAGCGTCGGCCAGCTTGCCGATGGCACCCTG
>ENA-ORDP01001095-ORDP01001095.1-marine-sediment-metagenome-genome-assembly--contig:-NODE-1095-length-15516-cov-4.991786_pt1 | contig 15516 bp, 13 predicted proteins | sample MGYA00248627_ERZ508539 | MGnify/ENA primary metagenome ERZ508539 (study PRJEB26208, sample SAMN05571518) | marine sediment metagenome | biome: deep sea; feature: Hydrothermal vent; material...
GGAGGATACCCGCGCCCGCCAGGGGACCTCTTCGCACATTGCCAGCCATTTGGCGTGCTGGTTAAACATAGAATCGATTAAATGAATAAAGGCTTCATAACAGGAAAATAAACCATGCCGCCCGGTAAGCAGATACCCTTCTAGCCAGCCCTGACAAGTGTGTTCGCTTAAAATTTCCATGACCCTGCCATCGACGGCGAGGTGCTCGTCTTCTGGAAGTGTTTTTGCCATCCAGGTGCGGTTGGTTACTTCAAAAAGCGCATCCAGTCTGTTAGATGCGGTTTCATCTGGCCCCATAACGCGAAAGTTACGCGAATTACTATTTAATTTCATTACATCGCGTAGAAATTTACCCATGACCCGGGTAGATTCAGCATTAACCGCACCCGGTGTTGATAACGAAACGGCGTATTGGCGATAGTCAGGCATTGTTAGCGGCTTTAGCAACTGCCCGCCATTTGCATGCAGGTTGGCGCCCATACGATAATGTCCCTTGGGGGCCAACGCGGATAATTCTTTTATAAAGAGGTAATACTTTCATATTCAGGGCAACGGTGACTCCTTTTTTGGGAATATAAATCGGCCCGTAGTTGTCGCGGTTCCATTTATAATAATTGCTAAATGGGAAAATCTCAGGATCGCGTATTCCTTTGGAAATATTGAAAACTTCAATTCTTTTTACAATAGGTAGCTTTTTCAGGGCATCGCGCGCTTCAGCTGTAAGCATGTAAACAAATTGTCCCGGAGTATTGGTGCGTCCACCTTCGGTAATATTCAGGCGATCGAGAATGATGGGGTTGATGGAATGTCCATCGGTATAAACCGTATATTCGAATTCTTTTTTCCCGGGGTCATGGTTTTCTTTTCCGTTAAGAAATACTTTGCGGCTGATAATCTGTAATGAGTCGCCGGGAAGTCCAATGCATCTCTTAATAAAGTTTTCGCGTTTGTCCACCGGCCGGTAAATGATGTTGCCGAAATCTTTTTTATCGCTCCATACCCTTTTACGGCCATATTCCTTTACTAAAGAATAGTAGCTGATGTTGCTCTGGAAACGGGTTGAAACCGTATCTCCATCAGGATAATTGAAGACTACCGCATCGTTTCTGTGAACGGTTTCCAAACCCGGCAGACGCCAATAGGGAAGTTCAATCCAGGTAAGGTAGGATTTCATGTGCTTAGTAAAAGGCATGGTGTGATGAACAAAAGGAAATGACAGCGGTGTGTTGGGAACTTTTGGGCCGTAGGCAATCTTACTTACAAAAAGATAGTCGCCCACAAGCAACGATTTTTCCATGGACGAGGTGGGAATGGTGTAGGCTTCAATGAGAAAAGTACGAATAATGGTTGCAGCCACTACGGCAAAAATACCGGCATCAAGCCATTCGCGGGCAGCACTTTTTCTTGGTTCTTTTCGTGTTTCAGGATCAAGAAACTGACCTTCTTCCCGGAAGGCAATCCAGGGGAAAAAGAAAAATGGAAAGACTATTGCAAGAAATTGTTCGCCCAGGCTGTATTTCCCGAAACATTTGGCCATCTCCACCAACATAAGCATGTACATGAACACGTTGATGAATGGGAAAACCAACAGAAAGTACCACCACAGGGGCTTTTTGATAATCTTCAGAAAGACATACAGGTTATAAAAAGGAACCAGTGTTTCCCATCCTTGTCGTTGGGCTTGCTCAAATTGAGACCAAAGAAAAATAGTGGGAAGCGTAAAAGAAAGCGGGATAAAAATTAGTAATTCAATCATTTACTCATGTTTTTTTGATACTGCAAAATACTAAAATCGTAGTTTGGGCAGTCGTTAATATTTGTTAATTGTCATTTGCTGCAAAGCTACAGCAAAAACAGGTAGGTTTGAGTGAAGAGAGAGGCATATTGGTTTTCCAAATCAAGTGGTTTTTGGACTCTGCTGTTTTTGTTTTGCCGTTGATATGTATTATGTAACGGTTTACAATCCTAGTGTTTTCAGGTAATCGCGCATGGTGAAGACTCCTTTCTTCTCCTTTATAAATTCGGCGGCAAGCACTGCTCCCAAGGCGAAGCCTTTCCGGCTTTTGGCTTCGTGTTTCAATGTCAGCCTGTCCACTTCCGAATCGTAGATTACTTCATGAATTCCGGGAACCTCGTCCTCTCTAAAAGAGAGAATGGGGAGTGTATGTGGGTTGTCATCGGAGCTGTTTTTCCATTCTTTCAATTGCGGGTTTTGGTGCAGGATGTCTTCTGCCAGCCGCAAGGCTGTCCCACTCGGCGCATCCAGCTTATGAATATGATGAGTTTCGGAAATCGATGGGCGATAACCTTCGGCGGAAGCCATGATTTTGGCCAGCAAACGGTTGACATGAAAAAGAATGTTCACGCCAAGGCTGAAATTAGGTGCGTAAAAAAGTGTTCCCTGCGCTTCGGCACAGGCCTTATTAACCGACTCCAGCTTGTTGTACCAACCGGTAGTTCCCGTAACCACCGGCAGTCTCAGCCGAAAGCAACGCAAAATATTGTTCACGGCCTCTCCGGGCATGGAGAAGTCGATGACAACAGTATCCTGCGAAGGCAAAGTAGTTTTTTCCCAGTCTGATGGGTTATCTATGATGGCAGCAATTTCGTGTCCACGCTGGTGGCAGACTTCCTCTACAGCTTTTCCCATCCGGCCATATCCTGAAATAATAATATGCATAGCTATAAGTTCTTTTAATGTTTTCTCCAGATTTTCCAGGATTCTTCAGCTTGAATTTTAAGCATTTCCAAGCCGTTTTTCACTTTGGCCCCGTATTCTTTTCCTTTTTTCAAAAAGAGTGTTTCTTCCGGATTATAAATTAAATCGAAAAGGATATGCTTGGGGGTGACCAAATCATAGGGAATTGCCGGTGCCTCCTCTGAATGAGGATACATCCCCACCGGACTGGTGTTGACAATCAGTTGGAATTCCTCCATAATAGCCGGTGTTATCCACGAGTAGCCCAACGTCTCCATCTTTTCAGGATGGCGGGTAACATAGGAAAAATAAATACCGAGTTTTCGCAACACATAAGCCACCGAGTGTGACGAGCCTCCAGTACCAAGAATGAGTGCCCGTATTATTTTATGACCTTTGATAAGTGGCCTCAATGATTTCTCAAAACCAATAACATCAGTGTTAAATCCTTTCAGCGAAACCTCATCCCCGTTTCGATAAACTTTGATAACATTCATATTGCCGGTAAGCGGGACAGGAGCATATATTTCGTCCATTTCAGAAAGAACCGCTCTCTTGTAAGGAATCGTGACATTCAAGCCTTTAAGTCGGGGGGTCTCACGGGCAAATTCATGCAAATCGGGAAGTTTGTCCATTTCCCACAACCGGTATTCTGCATCAATGTGTTTCTTCTGAAACTTTTGTGCGAAATAGTCTCCCGAAAAGGAGTGTTCCAGTGGGTTACCGATAAGTCCGTAGATATCCATAAATATAATCTGCTATAAAAATTTTTATGCCTGCCTCTTTGCTTCATTTCCTGCCATTAATTCGATGACAGTGATACTTAATATTCCCAGTACCATGACGAACACGGCAATCCAGAAAACCTTATCGTAATATTGGGGCATTACACTGGCATAACGAGCCACCACCTTTTCGCTATGTTTCAGAATCAGCTCGCCGGCACTGTTTTTCAGGTATTCGGCGGTTTTCCATGGCCACAACACATTCAGCGAGCCAAGAATAAAACCCGCCAGCACAGCAATGGTCTGATCCTTATAACGCTTGAATACCCACGAAAGAAGATGTGAAAAAGCAATAAGTCCAATGATGGCTCCGAGCGCCACGGGAAACAAAATGGAAAATTCCCTCCCATTAATAGCCTGAATAGCAATCAGCTCATAATTTCCCATTAATATAAGTACAAAAGAACCTGATAGCCCCGGAAGAATCATGCTGCAAATAGCCACTACTCCACACAAAAACAGATACCAGAAATTGCTGTTTTCGGCAGCCGGATTGATGAGTGAAACAAAAACTGCAAAAGCTGTTCCGAGAACAAATAGTAAAATGACAACAAAATTCCATTGCTCAATGGTTTTCGCCACAAAATAGATGGAAGCCAGTACTAGTCCGAAAAAGTAAGACCAGATATAAACCGGGTAATCCCTGAACAGATAGTCGAAAACGCGTGCCAACGTAATAATGGCCAGTGCAATACCGACAAACAGTGTGAGTAGGAAATAGAAATCTGTTTTTTCGGCAAAAGTTTTCCATTTCCCGGTAAAAAGCAGCTTGGCCGCCGTAAGATCGAAAGCTTTAATGGCATTGATAAGACGCTCGAAGATGCCTGTAATCAATGCGATAGTACCCCCGGAAACTCCGGGAATAATGTTGGCAACGCCTACAGCAATTCCTTTAAAGAAGTAATTAGTATATTCCTTCATAGATATTCTTTTACACTGTTGTCAACCTGTTCAGGGTTGAAAATATACTTGCGCATCAACGCATTAAATATTTGATAATTCTTAACTTTTTGCCGTAAGGCGCATAGCGTATCGGGATGTCAATCCATGTTCCGCGATAAACTACAGGTTTGGCATTGGAGAATGTTTCAAAACTAAAGTAGCCGTGATATTTCCCTATTCCACTGTTTCCCACTCCACCAAACGGCAGTTTGTTGCTGGCAATGTGCATCAAAGTATCGTTCACTGTTACGCCACCGGCCGGGATGCTACTGACAATTTTCTTCTGAAAAGTACGGCTTTTGGAAAAGACGTACAGCGATAGAGGACGCGGGCGGGCGTTCACCCGAGAAATGATTTCTTCCGGATCTGAGAACGTAAGTACAGGCAAAATGGGTCCAAAAATCTCCTGTTGCATCACCGGAAGGTCAAAGCTGACCTCATCAAGAATCGTAGGCTCAAAATATTTCTCTTCCTTGTCGTAATGACCGCCATAAGCGATTTTGGCTCCGTCAAGTAAAGTAGTCAGCCTCTCCATGTTGGCACGGGTAATAATGCGTGGGAAGTCGGAACTCTTCCGGGCATCTTTGCCATAAGCTTTTTTGATGGCGGCAATGATGGCTTTTATCAGTGGTTCTTTTATCTTTTTATGCACATATAGATAATCGGGGGCAATACAGGTTTGGCCGGCATTCAGCAATTTTCCCCAGACAATCCGCCGGGCAGTCAGCTTCAGCGGCGCTGTTTCGTCCACAATGCACGGACTTTTCCCGCCCAGTTCAAGGGTAACCGGAATCATCTGTTTTGCTGCCGCCTGCATGACAATTTTTCCTACGCGCGGACTTCCAGTAAAGAAGATATGGTTGAACCTGAGTTTCAACAGTGCTTGCGATATCTCCACACCTCCCGTAACTACGTGGATATATTCTTTTTCAAAGCTGCTGTTGATTATCTTTTCTATAACCAGTGCTGTATTTTCCGCAATCTCCGATGGCTTGATAATCACCGTATTCCCTGCGGATATAGCCCCAATCAAAGGCGCTATCATCAGCTGAAAAGGATAGTTCCACGGAGCGATAATCAACACGATACCAAGTGGTTCATACGTTTTATACCCCCTCGCTGGAAAGCTCACAATGGAAGAACTCACCCTTTTGGGTTTAACCCATTTGTGCAGCTTTTTCAAATGGAAGCGCAATTCATCAAGGACAAAACCAATTTCGGTAGCATACGACTCGAAAGGCGATTTGTGTAAGTCTTTGTGCAGCGCTTCATAAAGCTCCTCTTCGTGCATAAGGATGGCAGAACGCAACTTTTTCAGCGCCTCTTTCCTGTACGAAAGACCACGTGTTTTGCCACTCGTAAAAAAGAGCTTCTGACTTTCTAATAAGGCTTGTAAAGATGTGTTTTCCATAGTGAGATGTTTTTGTAGTTGTGTTCTGTCCCCTGATACAGACTATCTATTGCTTTATGTCATCGGGCAAAAAATGCATAAAAGTATCACCCCGTAAGCCCAAACGCAGGGTCTCCAACGGAATAATTTCTGTGGGGGCAATATTTCCAAGGTTCACATTGGCACCGAAATGCTTGATAAACCATACCTGTTGTAATTTTTGAGGAGCTTCCCACAGAATGTTGTCCATCGGCAAATGTTTGGAAATTTCATTGATAAGCTCAAAATTGGCCTTTCCGTGAATATCGTAAATACCCACAGTCCCGCTTTCGCGGGCTTCGGCAATTACTTTGAAAGAGCCGGCTTCCAATTCCACCTGCATTTGGGAAACCCATTGCGAGATAGGAATCTCCAGTCCTGCAATCTTTGAACCAACCTCTGACACTACCAAAAAGTCTTTGGACAGTGTATGGATATATTCACACTTCTTGTCGTGATCTATTTCCATGGAGCCATCTGAAATTTCAACGGCGTCAAAGCCCAGTTTATTTAGAAAACGGCGAAAATCATCAAACTGGTTTCTGATGGTAAACGCTTCAAAAAGCGTTCCGCCGGGATAAACCCGGATACCTTGTTTTTTGTAAAGAGCAATTTTTTTCTTCACATTCGGATTGGCGTAAGAGGTGCCGAAACCGAGTTTCAGAAGGTCAATGAGACTACCTGCGGTTTCTACCAAATCAGCAGTCTGGTTCATCCCGATGCCTTTGTCCATAACCATGGTAATACCATTGGATCTGGGTTGTGAGGGCCTGTCAGGAATAAATTTCAGTGTGATATTCATTTTTATGTTTTTATGTTAACTATTGGGGTTTTTTATAAAGGTCTAAAATCTCAACAAACCGCGGTTCGTCAAGCAGCTCAGGAAGGTACTGCAATAGATCCTGATGATCGTCAAAATTCAATTTTACTGCCTGCTCAATATCGAAAAATGCTTCTTCAACTTTTCCAACTCGGTATAGATATCCGGCACGCCTGTATAAAATCTTAGCATCTGAATCATTGTCTTTTAGGGCTTTGGTTAAGATGTCAATCGCTTCGGGAAACTTATCCTTCAAAGCCAAAACCAACGAGTAGTTGAGCCAGGCCTCTACATGATGGCTGTCATGGTTTACCACCTCCGCAAAGAGGGGACGAGCTTTGTCAAGATTATGGTTGCGCAGGAAAAGCACAGCGAGTTCAAACTTCAAATCATCCTGCTGTGGAGCAAGCTGAATAGCCTTTTCATAATATTTAATGGCGGTTTTCTCCATATTTTGGTGAACAAAAATACGGGCAACACCTCCCCAGGCATCTGCCAGCTTATCATCAAGGTCAAGCGCATGATTGTACTGGATTAATGCGTTTTCGAGATTATTCAGATTTTCCCATGATTCGCCAATATAGCAATAAGTTATGGCGTCCGGTTTTTCCAGTTTTAGCGTTTCTTCGTATAGGCTAATAGCTTTATGGTACTGCTGAATACTGGTGTAAGCGTTGGCCATATTGAAATAAGCCGAAGCAAATTCATCATCAATGGCCAAAGCAAATTCATAAGCCTGAATGGCTTTCTCGTAAAGTTCCTGGTTACTGTAAAAAATACCGAGATTAAACCATGCAAATTTAGAGTAAGGATGGCGATCCAGAAAATTTCCAAAAAATTCAATGGCTTCTTCTTCCCGGCTGGTAAGCTCGAAGAAAAAAGCAATTTCCTGAATGAGGTCTTCTGACTCGGGACGAAGTTCCAGCGCTTTTGTCAGATGTCGTAATGCGTTGGGATAGTCGTTGAGACTTTCATACTCGTAGGCAATGTTGGAGAGAATCTCCTCCGGACGTTCTGTAGTTTCCAGTACTTTTTTATAAGCGACTATAGCCTGCTCATGCTTATCCATGAGACTGTATATTTCTCCTTTGGCGAGGTAAAACTCCTCATTTCCTTTTTCCAGCATATCCAGATCATCCAAAATTTTCAATGCCTGGTGATACTTTGCTTCCTGAGTGTACAGCCGGGCTTCTCTTATTTTGAAAGAATTACTGCCCGGATGCTGTTCCTTTGCCCAATCAATAGCCGAACGGGTCAGGCTTGTTTGTTGAATATCAAGATAATAGTCGATGATGGTTTCAAACTCCTCCACATCAAAAAAGTGACCTTCTCCCAATTTCAGTAACTCCTCAAAACGACTTACCAGCTCGTCTGTCTCATCATCCTGCTGCCAATCAAATTCTTCATCCATAGGTTAAAATTCTGTTGCAAATTTAAGATTTATACCAACATAAAAATGTATCTCCTCATTCCTTGTAATATAAAGCGAAAATAAATAATCTTTTTTCAACAGGGGCTGATATTTCACTAATTTTGCACAAGGGATTACAAAAAGAAAGACTGGCAATATTAATTTTACCAATAGAAATGACGTTAATCAAATCAATATCAGGTATCCGCGGAACCATCGGTGGGAAAAGCGGCGATAATCTCAGTCCAATAGACATTGTCAAATTCACAGCAGCTTTTGTTTACTTCCATCAAAAGCGCCTTGACAAAAAGGCGGTGCGCCTGGTAGTAGGTCGCGATGCCCGCATTTCGGGTAAAATGGTGGAAGGGCTGGTGATTTCCACTGCCGTGGGAATGGGCGCTGATGTCATCAATGCCGGTCTTTCCACAACTCCTACCGTGGAAATGGCTGTCATCCAAATGCAATCGGATGGCGGTATTATCCTTACGGCCAGCCATAATCCCAAACAGTGGAATGCATTGAAACTACTTAACGAAATGGGTGAATTTATCTCAGAAAAAGAGGGGCGACAGGTTTTGGAATATGCCGAGAATCTGAATTTTAATTTTGCATCAGTGGATGAGCTGGGAACGGTAACGGAAGATGATAGTTTTATCAACCGGCATATCGACGCCGTGCTTCAGCTTAAGCTGGTGGACAAAAGCCTGATTGCCAAAGCCGGCTTTAAAATAGCTGTGGATGGGGTGAATTCTACCGGTGGAATCGCCATTCCCCGCTTACTAAAAGTGCTTGGTGTAAAAGATATTATCGAACTGAATTGCGAACCCACCGGCGAATTTGCCCACAATCCGGAACCATTACAGGAGAATCTGCCGGAAATTTCAGCCAAAGTAGTTACCGAAAAAGCTGACTTGGGTATTGTAGTCGATCCGGATGTGGACAGGCTGGCTTTTGTTATGGAAAACGGGGAAATGTTTGGTGAAGAATATACGCTGGTAGCTGTTGCTGATTATGTTTTGCAACGCACTCAGGGAAACACGGTTTCTAATCTTTCTTCTACGCGGGCGCTGCACGATGTTACGGAAAAAGCAGGTGGAAAATATGTTGCAGCAGCCGTGGGTGAAGTAAATGTAGTTGCGAAAATGAAAGAAACGCAGGCCGTTATCGGTGGCGAAGGTAATGGTGGTGTGATTTACCCCGGGTTACATTACGGAAGGGATGCGTTGGTGGGTACGGCGCTGTTTCTCACTTATCTTGCTGGCAGAAAAATGAAAATGACTGAATTGCGGGGCACTTATCCCGATTATTTTATCTCTAAAAATAAAATAGTGCTGAAACATGAAACACCGGTATCGGCACTTTTTGATCGTGTGCGTTCGGCCTATTCCGAATTTCCCATTCTAAATATCGATGGGTTAAAAATTGATTTTCCCGATGGCTGGGTACAACTGCGTACTTCCAACACGGAGCCGATTATGCGTGTTTATGCGGAATCGACCACCTTGGAAAAAGCCAATGCTTACGCGGAAAAGGTGATGAATTTGCTGAAGTAGCAGAATAGGATAATTGATTGTCAAACAATTGCCAGGTGGTTATCTAATAATTTTCTTATTCTGAAACAATTTACCAAACTTCTTATCCACAATTTTTCAACAAGTTAGCTGACAGTATGATTTTTGTCTATCTTTAGCCGGGTTAAAAATACCGGAACAGCTATGGGAAAGTTGCGCAGAAAAAGACATCAATATAAGGTAGTGAGTTTTAAGCTTTCGGCAAAGCAAATGAAATCGCTAAAGAATTATTGCAGGGCACGGAAAACCACGCCTACCAAACTTATCAAGAAAAGCATAAGATACTACACGGAAAATTTCTCCAAAGAAGTTTCACGAAAATATTATGCCACATCAAACCAACTGGACATATTTGACGACAGTGAGGGTGACAAAACGCTGGATATGTTCGAGTAAACCGGCAGGCAGAAGCTTATTTGACAGACAGCTCTAAAGTACTGACTTTTCTACCCTGCGAAAGTTTAATTTTCACTTTTCTTCCGTTGATTCTTTCTTTTTTCTGCGGTTCACCGTAACGTTTCATATCGAAAAAATCACCACCGTTATTCATATCGTAAGTAACGAGAATATCGGTGATTCTCTTTGTCCCTTTGGTATCGCCACGTTTCATTTCAAACTCCCATTTTTTCATATTGTTTTTGCTTCCTTCCACAAATGCGGAAGCTTTACGGGATTTCTCTTTGATAATCTGAAAAGTCAGCCCCAAATCGGTTAGCGCACTTTTTACACTGACAACATCGTGACTTACAAGAGCTTTGGTAATAGCAAGATCCGTTTTTGTTGTATCCTGCGCTTTTATCAATAGCCCGCTCAGCAGTAAAACAAAAAGTAATATTCCCTTTTTCATAGTTCGTTTATTTTAGTCTTCAAAAGTAATCATTTTTCTAATAAACAGAGAGCTTTAATTGAATCGTTCGATGATTAGCTTTTTAAATCCCGGAGTGGCGTAGTTTTTAAAACTTTTGTCTTTGGCTGACCAGATAAAAAAGGCCTCCATACCAGGGTGGCTCTCCACAAAGGTTCGCGATTTTTTATAACCCATCACCATGAACGCGGTGGCATAAGCATCGGCGAGAGCAGTGTTTTTTGTCAGGACAGAAACACTCAACAGCGAATGCTGTACAGGATACCCGGTTTGGGGATCGATAGTATGTGAATAGCGGATGCCATTCTCCACGTAATATTTCCTGTAGCTTCCGGAGGTGGCCACAGACATATTTTTGAGGGCAATGACGGCTTTCAGTATCCGGGGCGAATCCTTATCGGCAGAGGGTTTCTCAATGCCCACACGCCAGGAGGAGCCATCGGGCTTTTGGCCTTTGCCTTTTACTTCTCCACCAATGTCAATCAGGTAGTTGTGAATGCCGAGACTGTCGAAAAAGCGACCGACCACATCGTCAGAATAACCTTGGGCAATGCCATTAAAATCAATTTGCATTCCGGGATAGGATTTGATAACTTTTCCATTTACCATCTTGATTTTTTGATAACCTACCAGTGGCAACAGGCTGTCCACAAGGTGTTTTCCTACTTTTTCGCGACTTTCAAAACCAAAGCCCCACACTTCCACCAGCGGGCCCACGGTCATGTCGAAAGCACCATCGGTGGCTTTGCTCACCTGTTGGGAGTAATTGAAGTTGCCTATAAAATTATTATCTAAAACCACACTTGTATCGTTACGATTTACACGCGACAAAATAGAGTTGGGAAGCCATAAGGAAACCGACCGGTCAAATGCCTTAAGAATGGAATCGACTTGAGAATGTAAGTCGCGGTGCAGCGAATCATAATAGACCATATTATAATAGGTGCCTTGGGCTTCTCCTTTCAGGTGGATGGGTTGAAGCTCTTTCTTTTGAGAGCACGAAAAAAGAAACAGTGTGGAAATCAGGATGATGACTATTTCGGAAAGAATCTGTTTTTTCATGGCTTTTAAGATAAAATTGCCTATGCTTTTTGGCAGCACAAAATAAGTACATTTTTGTCAAACAAGGTTGCTTTTCGTGGGAAAATAGATGAGGTTTTGTATCCGGACGGCAATATTTGCTCACATGATGCTGGAACATCCTCCATTAAAGTCAGGCCACCAAATTTTTATACAATTAGTCAAGCGTTAAAAAAAAAGCAATACCTTTGACCTCAGAATCAGGACTGTTGTTTTGCGTCCTAAACAAAGTATTTTTATTGTTAGTAACGAACTATTCATAATGAGAGAAACACATTCATTTCACATTCCTGTTATGGGAACCGGATTTAGCATCGACACGCCACTGAAGGTTTCTCAATACGGAATTGATTCTGTCATTTCACTTGTTGATGATATTCTTCTCGAAAAGATGAGAAAGATGTATTGCGGCAAATATGAAATTCCTTATAGTGAAATTACGGAGAAAACTGTTGACTTCAGAGCAAAACGGATTACATCTTATTTGAATTTGATTAACAATTTGGCACAGAAGAAATTTGAAGAATTAAAAAGTGCCACCATTGAGAAAGGTAATGAGATAAAAGAATATTTTAATTTGTTGCCGGATAGCTCTGCCCTGAAACGCGAATTCAGAAGCAAAACGGCTAAATATATTCATCTTGATGAAATCAGAGGCTGGTTAAAAGACAACTTGTCGATGGGAAGCATTGATGTGAACATAATGACCAAAATTGATAAAGATAATTATAAAAACGGAGAGAAATTACCTGTAGAATATAATGATGCTCATGCTGCACTAAGGGGCTATGCAAACAGCAATTTACATTCTTCTATTGTCCTCTCGGCTGGGATGAATCCTCGTTTGTACGGTTATATGGAGCAGTTTGAAGACTTTTATCCGGATGAAAACGGGGAAATAAGAAAAAAAATTATTTTAAAAGTCAGTGATTACAGGTCTGCATTGATTCAGGGTAAGTTCCTGGCTAAAAAAGGACTGTGGGTTTCGGAATACAGAATTGAATCGGGGCTGAATTGTGGCGGGCATGCTTTTGCCACCGAAGGTTATTTGCTGGGCCCTATTTTGGCAGAGTTCAGAGACAACCGCGCTACTTTAATTCAATCTGTTCACGAAATTCTTGTCAGGACACTTTCCAATAAAAACCGGGCCGTGCCTAAGAATATATTGTCTTTGAGAATTACTGCTCAGGGAGGTGTCGGAACTTCCGACGAACATCAGTTTCTTCTTGATCATTATCAGGTCGATTCCGTCGGCTGGGGTACTCCTTTTCTTTTGGTTCCGGAAGTCACAAATGTTGATGAAATAACCCTGAATAAATTAATAGAGGCCAAAGAAGATGACCTGCATTTAAGTAACATCTCACCCCTTGGAGTTCCTTTTAACAGCCTTAAAGGTAATACCAAAGACATTGAGAAACTTGCCCTGGCAGACAAAGGTGTATTGGGAAGTGTTTGTCCTAAAAGGTTTCTTATTTCTAACAAAGAATTTACCGATAAGCCGCTGTGTACCGCCTCACGTCGTTATCAGCAATTCAAATTAAAGGAATTGAAAAAAGAGTTGCTGACGCCGGAGGAATACAATCATAAATTTGAGAAGATGATTGACAAATCATGCCTTTGCCTCGGCCTGGGAACCTCCGCTTTGCTGGTAAATAATATAGATACCAAAATTGAAGGAGAGGGCGTTTCCATTTGCCCGGGACCAAACATGGCCTATTTTTCAAAAAAGATGAGTTTAAAGGAGCTTATTGACCACATATACGGGAGAACAAATGTTATCTCCCGAAATGACCGTCCGAACATGTTTATCAAGGAGCTGAAAATTTACATTGACTACCTGAAAAATAAAATTGAGGAAACCAGAACTTCCGTAAATGTCAAGCAGGAAAAATATTTGTTAGGCTTTGCTCAGCACATAACAGAGGGGATAGCCTATTACTCCGATCTGTTTGGTGGTCTAAAGGATATGGTTGAAGATAAAAAGAACGATATTCTTAGAGAATTAGATGCCAGCATGAGGACTTTGCAGGTGCTGAATTCGGATATAGAAAACCTGTTGGTTTTAGAAAATGTGGCTTTCTAATAGTTTGGGGTTTTACTATCTTATTTGTGAGTAAGTTGTTTTTGCAGTGCGTATCCCTTTGTGGGAAGTCAGAAGATTGAGGAACGAGGACTACCGAAGTTTATTCATTAATACCTTAAATCTATTATTCAAACTGGTCACTGTGCATATTATGATACTATATTAAAGATGCTATTTTCTTCCGACTTCCCACTTCCATCTTCCCACAATTTAATAATTACAAGACACAACAGTTTTCCACTAAATTTGCAGTAGTGCCAAAAATACTTTTGCTTTAGCTGCCAAAGTCGTCAAACATAATCATCTCTTCGGGGACGCCGAGGTCGTCCAGCATTTTCAATACGGCACTAATCATCATGGGCGGGCCGCAGAGGTAGTATTCAATCTCTTCCGGCTCGGGATGGTTTTTCAGGTAAGAATCAAAAATCACTTGATGGATAAAACCTGTTTTCCCTTTCCACTTATCTTCCTGAAGCGGTTCCGAGAGAGCCACTTCAAAGTTAAAGTTGGGATTCTTTTGTTGAATTTTTTCAAACTGGTCAACATAAAAAAGTTCTTTCCGTGAACGCCCACCGTACCAGAAAGTTGTTTTGCGTTTGGTGTGTTCCGTTTGGAAAAGATGGAAAATGTGTGAGCGCATGGGAGCCATACCGGCACCACCACCAATAAACATCATTTCACGGTGGGTTTCTTTGATGAAAAATTCCCCGTAGGGGCCGGAAATTGTAACCTTGTCGCCAGGTTTTCTGGAAAAGACATAAGAGGAACAGATTCCCGGATTTACTTTCATAAAGCCATTTCTCTTGCGATCCCAGGGGGGAGTGGCAATACGAATATTCAGCATAATGATGTTTCCTTCGTCCGGATGGTTGGCCATAGAGTATGCCCTGTACATTGGTTCAGGGTTCTTCATCTTCAAATCCCACATATGGAAATTATCCCAGTCGCTGCGATACTCTTCTTCAATATCCATATCTTTGAAATCCACTTCTATTTTGGGCACATCAATCTGGATATAGCCGCCGGAGTGGAAATCCATATGTTCACCTCCTGGTAGTTTTACCACAAACTCTCTGATGAAGGTAGCCACATTACGGTTAGAGACCACTTCACATTCCCATTTTTTGATGCCGAAAATCTCGGGAGCTACAGCGATTTCCATATCTTCTCTCACTTTCACCTGACATCCCAACCGCCAGTTTTGCATCTGTTCTTTGCGTGTGAAGAAGCCTTTTTCCGTAGGCAGGATACTTCCTGCTCCCGAATTTACCTGTACTTTGCACATGCCACAGGTTCCTCCACCGCCACAGGCCGAAGGCAGAAAAATTTTTTCATTAGCAAGAGTTGATAGCAGGGTAGAACCGGGATTGATTTCCAGCTCTTTTTCATCATTAATCCTGATTTTTACTTTCCCCTGAGGTATTAACCTGGCTTGTGCAAAACTTAAAATAGCTACTAAAAGCAGAATAATAATCAAAAAAATGGCGATACTTAGCAGTACGATAGTGCCGGTACCTATTGATAATATGGTCATCTTTTCTATTCTTTTTATAATTTAATTCCCAGAAAACTCATAAAGGCAATTCCCATAAGTCCGGTTAAAATGAATGTAATTCCTATTCCCCGTAAGGCAGGCGGAATTTTTGAATAACGAATTTTTTCGCGAATAGCTGCAATAGCTACAATGGCGAGAAACCAGCCGACACCTGAGCCGACACCAAAGGCAGTAGCTTGTCCGAGGCTCTGATAATCACGCTGCTGCATAAACAACGAGCCACCGAGGATGGCGCAGTTTACGGCAATCAGCGGGAGAAAAATTCCCAGTGAATTAT
>ENA-ORDP01001096-ORDP01001096.1-marine-sediment-metagenome-genome-assembly--contig:-NODE-1096-length-15498-cov-2.700835_pt1 | contig 15498 bp, 16 predicted proteins | sample MGYA00248627_ERZ508539 | MGnify/ENA primary metagenome ERZ508539 (study PRJEB26208, sample SAMN05571518) | marine sediment metagenome | biome: deep sea; feature: Hydrothermal vent; material...
CTGGATCCCGGGTCTACGCCCGGGATGACGAGAAATTTGTCTGTCTACGGACGCTCTGTGTCCGGGATGAAACCCCGGAGCGCGTAGGATGTGGTGAGGTACGAACCGCATCGAAGCTTCTCAGGAGGAGCGGGACTTTATGCGGGCGGTGGTGATGGGTCTTGCCGATCTTGATGCTGGACGGGAGCAATCTCTGGAAGAGGCAAAGGGCCGACTCGGGCTGCCAGCTTCGGAGTGATGTCATTGGCTGAGGTTACCATCGGCTTTGCAGAATCAGCACTTTTCGATCTGGAAGGGACCCGACTTTGGTATGCAGAACAGGGGGTCGCCGATGTCGGGGAAAGGCCTATTGCTGCGATCTTGCAATGAGTCGAGGTACTAGGAAAATATCCTGAGTTGGGTCGAATTGGGCCCGAGTTTGAGCCGGCTTTTTTGCGAGAGTTGATCCAGCCACCGTTTCGTATGGTTTATAGGCATGATCTGGGAAAGATTGGCATCGTGCGCGCCTGGCGCGGTGAGTACTTGTTACGATTGCCAAAGACCCCGTGAGACTCTATCAAGCCTCGTGAAGATAACGCTGAATTGAAGTACCGGATAAGGCTGACGGCGGTTATGGATTGGGGGCAATGTAAATGGCCCATCCCCATCATTTCACGCCAGACCGGGCAGTAGTGCCTTCAGGCCGATCACCATGAACTGCACCGCGATTGCAGCCAGCATCAAGCCAAGTATCCGGGTGGCGATACGAATGCCGGTCTCGCCCAGGCGAGCTGAAAGTGGTACGGCAACCCGTAAAGTCAAGAATACGGCTAGTGCTACCAGCAGAATGTTGACGACCATGAAAAAATAGCTGCTCACCTGGTGCAGGTTTTGTGCGGTGATGATGACGGCCGAAAGACTCCCCGGTCCCGCCAATAATGGTATCGCCAATGGCACCACGGCGACATCATCTTTTTCCACACCTTCTTCCGTCTCTTCGCTGGTCTGTCGAGTTCGGTTAGGTCGGCCCTGCAGCATCTGGATCGCCATCATTAGGATCAGCAGACCCCCACCGACTCGGAACGCATTAAGATCGATCCCAAACAAGGCGAGGATCCAGCGACCCAAAAAGGCTGCGATCAGCAAGGTGATGGCGACGGCAATCGAGGTTACCCGTGAGGTATGGCGTCGCTGCAAGGGGCTTTGGCCATCGGTCATGGCAACAAAAAGAGGAATGGCACCCAGCGGATTGACGATGGCAAGCAGTGCTACCAGCGATCGCAAAGCGTGGGTAAGTTCCAGTTCGTGCATGGCGTTGCCGATAGTTTTGCTTGGACCAGAAAGGTCTTAAAGACTAGCAGGTTAAGGGCGATAACGGGATGTCGGAGTTGGCATCGTGAAGAAATAGTATGTACCTATATTGCGCAAACGTGATGACACGACAGAAGTTGTGTCACCGGGTTTACCGGGTTTTTCGAGCGTAATGCTTCATCCTGTTTGAAGTATTTTATTCAGAGACTGTTTTGCGTAGATAACTTTCTGCAGAGACTCCCACAGTGGATAGACTGCTGTTAGCAGCGTCCATGGACATGTAGCTCGTTTGTTTCGCTGTAGACACCCATACCGGATCCCGGGTCTACGCTTGGGATGACGAAATTTTTTATGGTGCCCGTAACCCTTCCCGTCATTCCCGCGCAGGCGGGAATCCAGTGCAGGAGGGTATGACCACGGAGTGGGCATTCGTAGTTGTTTGCTTATCTCGTAACCGACAGACTATCTTGCAGCAACGATGGCCCGCTGGATCCCGGGTCTACGCCCGGGATGACGGGATTCTTATTTGCTGACACGGCGCTGTGGTGTCACCCACTTGCGGATGCTGCGTCCAGAGTGACGAGCTTTCCCCATCTGCGCTGGCCGGAGCCCGTAGGATGCGGTGAGGTACGAACTGCATCCATCGAGACTATTTCTTCGCCGCGCATGGTCCACCCTGCCGGTCGCCCTATGGGATTTGCCCTGGCCCCACACCGCAAACCACGGTAATGAACAAGCGTACCGCTACCCATTCATCATTCCCGCGCAGGCGGGAATCCAGTACCACCAGCCATAACCAGGCCTGAGCATTCGATTTCAATAGCCTGGCAAGCGCGCCGCCTCTGGATAGGGCGACACATCGAGATATTCCCCATTGGCAAGGCGCGTCTGCAGGACCTGCCACCAGGCCGGGTCGAACAACTCGCCATGGACCTTCTGCAACGCCTCGCGCAAGAATGTGGGTAAACCGAGAAAGTGCGGAAACAGCTCCGGAAAGACATCGCTGTCACGGGCTGAAACCCATTCATCCAAAGGACGAAGTTCGTCCTCATCGTAACCCTTCGGCAACTTTCGGAAGCGACATTGGTCGATCAAGCACAATTCGTCATAGTCATAGAAGATGGCCCGGCCATTACGCGAAATACCAAAATTTTTCAGCAACAGATCACCGGGGAAGATATGACTACGGGCTAGATCCTTGATGGCCTGACCGTAGTCAAGTACGGCTCGTAGTGCATCCGCCGCAAGAACCTCACGTACATACAGGTTAAGCGGCCGCAAGCGGCGTTCAATGTAGCAATGTTTCAGCAGCAGGTCTTCCCCAACAATTGCCGTCGTGGCCTTGCAGGACTCGCACAATTCGCGCCGCAGTGGTTCAGAAAAATACTCCAGGGGAATACGTAGGTCACGAAATTCCTGCGCATCAACCAGCCGTCCGATTCGATCGTAGTGGAATACCAAACGGTATTTTTCTTCGACCTGACGCCGCCCCGTATCCTTGGGGTAGGCAAAACGATCACGGATGACCTTGATCACCACCGGATGTGAGGGGGGCGTAAACACCACCATCACCATGCCGCGATCCCCATCGGCATGCACCATCTGCTCCCCGGGATACCGTGCCAGGTAACGCTGTAATTCGCAGTAACGTTCAGTTTTGCCCTGCTTAGCTCGACCGAGAACGGTGTAAAGCTCGCTGACCGGCTTGTGTGGCAACAGCCCGGCGAGCAAACCCACGACTGCGTCCACGGTCTCTAGATCGACATGAAAATGGCTGCGCGCATAGCCGAACAGTACCGAGATCTGTTCCACCTTGGTCAGCAAGGCGTGCACACGCACTCCATCGGCAGCACTGACTAGCGCCACCACACATAACTGTTGCCGGTTCGGCCAGCGGGCGGTTCCCACCAGATAAGCGCGACGCTCGCGATAAAAAACCTGCGGTAGGATCTGCAGAAACCGTGGCAGCGGATCCCAGCGATCCTGCATCGCCCGGCCCAGCACCTCGGCACCATGACATATATCCGTATAACCGTTGGCAAAGGGAAAGTCCTCCAACAACTTGGTACAAATCGATGCGATATCGCCAGCTAGCGGATACCACTGCAAGTTCGGCAGCAGGGCGCTGCCATCATCATGAGCATCGCTTAGAGCCACAAATTCAATACGTCTGTCCACCCCCGAAATTTGCAGAACTTGTCGCGATAACGAGTTAAAATAGGTTCTCGCTAAGGCCCGGTCACGTAGTGTGGCGGTTCGCGCAGCATACTCACTGTGCATCGCCCACAGGCCACGAGCCCGGATGCGTTCATCCAGTAGCAGCTCAAGTCGCCCCATGGTCTCGCCTATGCATGCTTCGTACAGGTCAATACGGGCTACGGCATCGGCATGGGCAAAACGCCAATCGCAATGTTCAAAACAACGCCGTGCCCGGCGGGTAATATCGGCGAAGCGCTCGTTATAATCCAGGAAGCCATCGAGTATCAGCGCAGCACCCCGCGCATACAAACTCTTCGTGCGAGATGGTGCGGTCACATCATGATCCATGGTGATAGCCTAGCAGCCCCCGCTTTCCCAGCGCCTTGTGAACCGCGACAATAGAGCGTTCCTTCCCTATCGCGGCCATCCTACCGCTTCGCTTTACTTTCGGGAGACTTTATATGACTGAACCCACCTACATATCACCGGTTGGCGGCGAGAAGATCAGCATCGCTCACGGCAAGCTCCAGGTACCTGATCAACCCATCATTCCCTTCATTGAAGGCGATGGAATCGGCCCGGATATCTGGCGGGCAACCGTCCGGGTGCTCAATGCCGCGGTAGCCAGAGCCTACACTGGCCAACGCAAAATCCACTGGATGGAAGTTTTTGCCGGCGAGAAGAGCCACAACCAGTTCGGGACTTGGCTCCCAGACGCCACCGTCGAGGCCTGCCGCAAGTACCTGGTGTCGATCAAGGGGCCCTTGACCACCCCCATCGGGGGCGGTATCCGCTCCCTGAATGTGGCGTTACGGCAATTGTTGGACTTATATGTGTGTCTGCGCCCAGTACGCTGGTTCAAGGGCGTGCCCTCACCGGTGAAAAAGCCCCAAGAGGTGGACATGGTGATCTTCCGTGAGAACACCGAAGACATCTATGCCGGTATTGAGTGGCCAAGTGGTAGTGAGGAAGCCGCCAAGGTTCTGGCCTTTCTGGAACGCGAATTCCCGCAGGCCTTCGACAAGATTCGTTTCGGCTCACAAGACAAAATTGACGTTTGGCAGCAACGCCTGGAAGCCATTGGCATGAACCGGCGTGAACGGGGTGTGGAGGTTGGTATCGGCATCAAACCAGTAAGCCGGCTCGGTACCGAACGTCTGGTACACAGCGCCATCAGCTACGCGATTCAGAACCAGCGCAAATCGGTCACCCTGGTGCACAAGGGCAACATCATGAAGTTTACCGAGGGCGCTTTCCGCGACTGGGGCTATCAGGTTGCCCACGATTTCTTCGGTGCCGTGGAGCTCGATGGTGGGCCGTGGCTGGTGATCCCCGAGGGGCAGCCAGGAGCCGGCTTGATTATCAAAGACGTTATTGCCGATGCCTTTCTACAGCAGATCTTGCTACGTCCCGCCGAGTACGATGTGGCCGCCACCCTCAATCTCAATGGTGACTATCTTTCCGATGCCCTAGCCGCGCAGGTGGGCGGCATCGGTATCGCCCCCGGTGGCAATATTAACTATGTCACCGGTCATGCCATATTTGAAGCTACCCATGGCACCGCACCCAAATATGCCGGTCAGGATAAGGTCAACCCAGGCTCATTGACCCTGTCGGGTGAGATGATGTTGCGTTACCTAGGTTGGAATGAAGCGGCCGACATCATCATCCAAGCCATGGACAAGGCTATCGCCAGCAAGCATGTCACCTATGACTTTGCCCGCCAGATGGAAGGCGCCATCAAAGTAAAATGCTCGGAATTCGGCGATCAGCTGATCGCCGGCATGTAATAAGCCCCGGCAGATTGCGATCCGCGCGGAATTCATGACCAGTCCGCGCGATTCGTATTTCGGACCCCATCATGGTCCGCTTGAATATTTGGAGTTTCTATGCAAAAAACCGCCATCCTCGTCGACGGTGCCTATTTTCTGGCCCGTTTCCGCAAGGTCTATGATGATCGTGACGCCAACGATGCCCGTAGTGTTGCCCGGGCTCTGTTCAGCATGGCACTGGAACACGTCAAGGCCCAGGAACGACCACGTGATGCGCTGTACCGTATTTTTTTCTATGATTGCGCGCCACTGAAGCGTAGCTTCGAGCGTCCAGTCAGTGGCGATATGATCGATTTCGGTCGCAGCGCTTCAGCTGAATTCCGCCGCGAACTGCACTATGAACTGCGTCGCCAACGCAAGATGGCCCTACGCCTTGGGCGACTGGCGGAACGTGGCGAGTGGTTGCTCAAACGCTACACCCTGCAAGAGCTACGGGCCGGCCGTATGCATTGGAATGAGTTGCGTGACGAACACTTCGAACTCGATATCCGTCAGACCCAGGTCGATGTAATGATCGGCCTTGACATTGCCAGCTTGGCCTACAAACGTCTAGTTGATCAGATGATTCTGGTTACCGGCGATACCGATTTCGTTCCCGCCGCAAAACTGGCCCGGATGGAGGGTATTGATGTGATTCTCGACCCCATGTGGCAAGGGGTCTCGCCAGAACTGCACGAGCACATTGACGGCATGCAATCCGTCTGCCCGCGCCCCGGATCAAGCCATGCGCGTTCCTTCGACAATCCGGACAAGGATCATGCGTACGAGCCTAGATAAACGTCCTGTAAGACGTGCGAATCCAGAGTTTGATGTCCTTCGGTTTTCAGCCTAACACTGTTTTATGCCTAGCTGATGCCGCCCTTCAGCCCCGTGGACAAACTGGCTCGCACTAGCCATTCCGGACTGAACTCGTCATAGGCGACCCCGATGGTTCCACCGGCCCGATACCGTACGCTCGGGGTGAAGCCTTGGGCCATCTGCTCACCGTTGACAGGCAAGGAGATGTCCCGCTCTGCCCACTATCCAGCAAACGACTGACGGCTACCGCACTGCATAGGCCTGTCTACAGAACTCCACATCGAAGACCGTAACCTGGTTATTCCTCTGTACTGGACCCGCACCCAAGCCCATTGTCGAATCACTCGTATGCCCCCCATTTGTACCCCTTGCAACCGGCTTGGCAAAACTCAGGACGCATCACCATTAAGCGAGTGGTAAAACATCTGTACAGCACAACCAGTTATGCTGAAAAGATGGCTTGCACAGTGCGCCATCCAAGCGGATAACCCAAGTGCCTGTTTACCCATGTATTTTCAGTTTGGATGACGTCTGCATTATGATTCCCCCAGCGCTTCAATCGGTATTTTGCTCCCGGCTCAGTCATGGCTGATTGGCGTTCTGCGGCTCGCGGTTTTCTGGCCAGCGTTTTTGCTCTGCTTCTGGCCGGATGCGCAAGCGCCCCCCCCGTGCCACAGCTGAATGTTACGCTGCCCAACACGTGGCGTCTCAACTCACCGACTGAGCGACTCGGCCCGGCCCCGGATCTGCGCAGCTGGTGGAGTATCTTCCATGACGCTGATATGGAACGACTGGTCAAACAGGTGCTGGCACAGAATCTGGGTATTCGTGCCGCCGCTGAGCGTTTGGCTGCTGCCCGTTCGCTAGAAACTACTGCCCTGGGGTCATTCCGTCCCACAGTCGGCATCCAGAGCGGGGCCACCCCAACACCTGGCGCTACGCGCAGTTATTATCAGATCAACTTCGATGCTAGCTGGCAGCTTGGCCTGTTCGGGCGCAGCACCAGCAGCGCTCGGATTGCCGCTGGCAACGCCCAACTGGCCAGGGCCGATCTCAGTGCTGCACGGGTCGCCGTGGTGGCCGAATCTGTGCGCGACTACCTGAACCTCCGGGCGGCCCAACAGCGGGTTCGGATGCAGCAGCACCTGGTTGATCTGCAACGCCACCAGCTAACCCTGCAGAAGGTGCTGGTTGCTGAACACCTGCGTAACCCCAGCCGCCTCGCCCAAGCCCAGGCAGTACTCGGGACGCAGATCACCGCCAGCGCCGAGGCCCATGCGGCCGTACAGATTGCCGCACAGAAAATCGCCCTGCTGCTCGGTCATGTCGCCCCCCCCGGTGGTTGTATCAGCCTGCCCCGTCACCCCGTCCTACCCGTTTCGCGGTTGCGGTACTGCCGGCCAATCTGCTACGTACCCGCCCGGACGTGCAGCGGGCCGAAGCCAAGGTGCTCAAGGCAGCCGGAGAGGCGGGCATTGCCCAGGCCGACCTGTATCCGCACTTGGCTCTCGGGGCCGGACTGAGTTGGTCGATGAGCCAGGTCGGCGGTCACCTACTGACCTCCTCGGCGATCCCTTTCTTTGGGCCACTGATCAATCTGCCCCTGTTCGATTGGGGGGAGCGTCACGCGGCACTGCGCGCTCGCAATCACCTGCTGCAGGCGGCGTTGCTTGATTATCGACAGACTGTTTACACCGCCGTTGCCGAAACCGAGATGGCCCTGGCCCGTCTGCATGCCGCCCAAGTCCGTGCCGCACGCAGCACTCTGCAGGTACAAGCCATGCACCGTGTAGCCCATGCTGCCGCAGTGCGCAACCAGCTCGGACTCAACAGTGGCCTGGCGCTCGACCAGGCCCGTACCGCTCTGCTCAAAGCAGAACTCGCGGCCAACCAGGCACGCACTACCGCAGGAGTAAACCTGGTCGCTCTATACAAGGCACTTGGTGGGGCGGCACTTCCATCGATGCGAACCAAGACCCGCCGATGATTGCCCTGGCCCGCAAAACCCTACTCTACGAATGGCGTCGCTACCTACCGGCCACCCTGGCCGTAGCCTTATCCGGTATGTTGCTGTTAGTTCAACTGGCACTGGTTTTTGGTATCTTCCAGGGTGCTGCGGTGTACATCAATGCCTCGCGTGGCCAGTTATGGGTAGGCTATCCGGGAACCCAGAGTGTAGATTTGGGCCGCAGCATACCGCTGGATACCGAGATCCATCTGTTGATGAATCCGGGAGTAAGCCGGGTCGAACCGTTCCAGTGGGTCAACGGTGATTGGCGCGGTGCCCCTTCACTAGGCAGCGCCTCGGTCTTCATCTCAGGCATCGATCCCGCTACCAACGGGCTAGCCTTCGCCCGCGTCATCCCTGCTAAGTTACGCCGTCGCTTGTATCAGCCCAATGCCATCATTGTCGATGCGGCTGATCTACCCAAACTCGGCATCCATCTCGGACAAACCGGCATTCTTAATGGCCAGCGAGTGCACCTGGTTGGGATCGTCCACGGTATCCGCGCCTTAGGCGGCGTCAATATCATCAGTTCACTGGCCACGGCCCGAGGTCTCAATGCAGGTGGTGACCTGCGTCCTGCCTATTATATTGTCCAGCTCGCCCAGCCCGGGCGGGCCAAGGTCCTACGTAACCAGCTCCGCTCCAACAGCCACCCTCCCCGCTATTCGGTCTGGACATCTTCGCAGTTCGCCGCCCGCACCATCCGCTACTGGCTGTTCCAAACCGGTGCCGGACTTGGGGTCGTGTTCATGTCGTTAGTGGTATTCCTGGTCGGTACCGTCATCACCAGCCAGACCCTGATGGGGGCGGTCGCCGGGTCGATTGCCGAATACGCCACGCTCAACGCGCTGGGTGCCAGCCACGCGGCACTGGCCCGGGTGGTGCTGGAGCAAGCCGCTTGGGTGGGTGCCGCCGGACTGGCTATCGGCGGAGTACTCTCTGCCATTCTGCTGTTCCTGGCCCGTAACCAGAATGTACCGGTCTCCATCGGTCCCCTGGGGGTAGTGGTGTGCCTGGGCCTAGTTATGGGTATTACCCTGTTTTCAGGCCTGCTTGCTGTACGCAGCCTGCGGAATGCCGATCCAGCACACCTGCTGAGGTGACCATGAACAACAGCCCCTTGCACGCAGAAGGTCTGAGCAAAGCATTTCTTTCGGGAAAGGTTCGCACACCGGTCCTGGAGCAGCTCTCGCTATCGCTGAATCCGGGTGAGCTGACTCTGCTCGCCGGTCCGTCAGGTTGTGGCAAAAGCACCCTGCTGGCGATTCTCAGCGGTCTGGAACGACCGGACCAGGGTTGGGTCGAAGCGCAAGGGCAACGGATCTGGTCTATGAACCATCAGTTGCTGCGGCGTTTTCGCCTGCACCACGTCGGCTTTGTGTTTCAGGGCTTCAATCTGTTTGCGGCCCTCAATGCCGTCGAACAGGTTGCCTTGCCACTCACCTATCTCGGCCTGAAACCGGCCGCATATCGGCGCCGTGCCGAAGCCGCCCTGGATGAAGTCGGCCTCGCTACCTGCAGCCACTTGCGTCCGGCAGAAATGTCCGGCGGCGAGAAACAGCGCGTGGCTATCGCCCGAGCAATGGCCAAGGAACCCACCTTGCTGTTTGCTGATGAACCTACCAGCGCGCTGGATTCCGCCAACGGTCGTATCGTTATCGACATTCTGCATCGTGCTGCCCGGCAACATGGCGTAGCCGTGCTGTGCGCCACCCATGACCCGCGCCTACTCAGCCACGCCGATCGGATTCTGCGCATGGAGGATGGACGCATTTTGGACGACCAACACCCAGCCTCACCGGCACCTGCTGCCGAGGACTCTGCCTTATGAAGCACCGCCTGGTTTTTGTTCTGTTACTTGCCGCAACGATCACCCTCAATGCCTGCTCGCCTACTGAATCGGCTTCGGTTCCCCCTTCCGGCTCGTCCGGATATGTGGCCATTGCCCGCGGTATTGTCGACGTGCAAGGCGGGATGTTATCCGTGTACGCGCCGCTCCAAGGTACCGTGCGCAAGGTATTCATTCACGATCAGGTCAAGGTCAAGGCGGGTCAGGCTCTGTTTGCACTCGACGCCACTGGTGCCAAGGCGAACCTAGCTATGGCCAGGGCACAACTGGCCGAGGCCCGGGCTAAGGCTGCGGTGATTCAGGCGGCACTGCCCCCGGCTGTTCGCCGTGCCCAACGTCTCGCTGCTGCGGCTACAGCAGACGCCGTCTCAACCGAACAAGCCGAAACGGCCGCAGCAACACTTACCCAACTGCGCGCCCGACTGCGGGCCACTGAAGCCGGCGTCCAGCTGGCTCAGGCCGGTCTGGATCGCGCCCATTATCGGGTTTCGCTGTACACCGTGCGGGCTGCGGTGGCCGGAACCGTGGTGCGTAAGCGGGTTCAGCCGGGGCAACGCGTCGCCCCCCAGGATGTCACGCCGACCCTGCAAATACTCCCTGCGCGGTCCTTAATTGTGCGCGCCGAACTCAACGAAGCTTATGTCAACGCCGTGCATCCGGGAATGCGGGCCCAGGTCACTCTGACGGCGGGTCATGGCAAGCGATATCCGGCCCATGTCCTCCGAGTAGGGCTGGTGTTCGGACCCGCTCAACTCGGACCACAGAACGATCAGCCTAGGAATGTCCGCGATATCGACTGTGTGCTGGTTCTGGATGCGCCGGGTTTACGCGTCGGTCAGCGGGTTTTGGTGAAATTTCTCTCTGCCCCGAAGCCCTGAGCGAACCGCTCATATCCCGCCCACACGCTCGCCCTGCCGACGCCGTTTATACTGTTACGATCGGTTCAACTCTACAGTCATTAACCTACGTGGTACACCGCTTGCAAATGGACCTCCATGCCTCATAACTGGATCATCCTCTGCGATTTCGACGACACCATCAGCATCGGTGATGTGACCGATCGGCTGCTGGAGCGTTTCGGCCAGGCGGGCTGGGATGAACTGGAGACCGCCTGGAAGCTGGGAGAAATCGGCTCTCTCGCCTGCTTGGCGGGACAGGTCGCCTTGCTCGAAGCCAGCCCTGCTGAACTGGATGCCGCCATTGCCGAAATTGCTATTGACCCGGCATTCCCCGCCTTTGTAGCCGCCGCCGCCGCCGCGCAGATTTCATTGACCGTGGTCAGCGATGGACTGGACTATGCCATCTATGCCATTCTGGCTCGTTATGGGCTCGATCACCTTCCCGTTGTTGCCAACCATCTGGTACCTGCCACGGAACGCGGCTGGCACCTGAAATTTCCTCATGCCAAGCCGCTATGCCGTACTGGTAGCGGAGCCTGCAAATGCGCTGCCGGTGAGCGCCTCGCAAGCCTGGATGGGCCACGCAAAATTTTGCTGATTGGCGATGGTAGCTCGGATTTCTGCCTGGCTGACCGTGCCGATTTCGTTTTCGCCAAACATTCATTGACGGCCTACTGCCGTGAGCACGGTATCGCCCATCGCGTCATACCTGATTTCGAACACGCCCTGGCAGCGCTGCCAAGCCTGCTGAAACAACCTGTCCCATCCCCCTCCACTCCTGTTTCATTCTGAGCCATGTCAACTAACCATCACAACGCCGACCTGCTGGCCGACGAGGCCCGCTACTGTTCCTTTGGCGATACCGTCCACTATTGTGAACCGCCGAAAATCTTCGATCGCTGCGAAGGTAGCTATCTTTTTGATGCCGAGAACACCCCGTTTCTCGACCTGCAGATGTGGTATTCCGCCGTTAATTTCGGTTATGCCAACAAGCGTCTGAATAACGCCCTCAAACACCAAATCGATAAACTTCCACAGGTCGCCAGCCAGTATCTGCACCGGGAAAAGATTGAGCTGGCGCGTATTATCGCTCAGGATGCCGAGCGTAAATTCGGCTACCCGGGACGGGTCCATTTCAATGTCGGTGGCGCCCAAGCGGTGGAGGATTCACTCAAGATCGTGCGCAACTACACCCAGGGCAAGAGCCTGATGTTCGCCTTCGAAGGCGGCTATCACGGCCGCACCCTGGGCGCCTCGGCGATCACTTCCAGCTACCGTTACCGGCGGCGTTATGGACATTTCGGAGAACGTGCCCATTTCTTGCCCTTCCCGTATCCGTTCAGGCGTCCCAAGGGGATGACCGCCGAGGAATACGGCGAGCACCTGGTGGCTGAATTTGCCCGGCTGTTCGAGACTGAATACCACGGGGTGTGGGATCCCAAGGCCAGCGAGTGTGAATATGCCGCATTTTACATTGAGCCCTTGCAGGGTACCGGCGGCTATATCGTGCCACCGCCCAATTATTTTACCGGCCTGAAAAAGGTACTCGACCAATATGGCATCCTGCTGGTCGTCGATGAAATCCAGATGGGCTTTTTCCGTACCGGCAAACTCTGGTCGATTGAACACTTCGGAGTGCGTCCGGATATTCTGGTGTTTGGTAAAGCCCTGACCAACGGACTGAATCCCCTGGCCGGGCTCTGGGCTCGGGAAGAATTGATCAATCCCGAGATTTTCCCACCCGGATCAACCCATTCGACCTTCGCCTCCAACCCCTTGGGTACCGCCGTCGGACTTGAGACCATGCAGATGCTGGCCGAGACGGACTACGAGTCCATGGTGATGGCCAAGGGGGCCCATTTTCTCGAAGGACTTAAGGATCTGCAGAAACGCCACCCGGAAATCGGTGATGTCGATGGCTTGGGTCTGGCGCTGCGGGCCGAAATCTGTGAGGCCGACGGATTTACCCCCAACAAAGCCTTGGTCGACCGGATGGAGAACATCGGCCTGGCCGCAGATCTTCAGCACCAAGGTAAAAAAATCGGCCTGGTCTTGGACATCGGCGGTTATTACAAAAACGTCATCACCCTGGCGCCCTCACTGCACATCAGCACTGAGGAAATCGACCTGGGACTGGCCCTGCTCGACCAACTGCTGGGCAAGGCCAAGCAGAGCGTGTGACGCCGGGACTTCTACACCCATACAACAGCCCTTGCCAGAGCATGGAGCGGGCTTCTATAATTCTCTGTTCCAGTCGGCCTGCCTACAGTGCAGGTAATGTCCATGGCACGGTGTGGAGGTATGACGACATACTTGCAGTACCGCGTGGCCATTGTGCCGCTGGGCCGCTGTCATCCTGGCTAAGGTTGGCTCAATCCTGAATTCGGAGATCTTCGATGTCCCGCGTCTGCCAAGTTACTGGTAAAGGCGTGCAGACGGGTAACAACGTCTCGCATGCCAACAACAAATCCCGTCGCCGCTGGCTACCCAATCTGCACGAGCGCCGCTTCTGGGTGCCGAGCGAAAATCGCTGGGTACGCCTGCGGGTTTCCAGCCACGGCCTGCGTATCATCGACAAGAAGGGTATCGAAGTCGTCCTTGCTGAGCTGCGCGCGCGCGGCCAAAAGATCTGAGGAGACCTGAATCATGGCTTCCAAACGCGACAAAATCCGTCTGATCTCATCCGCTGGCACCGGTCACTTCTACACCACTGACAAAAACAAGCGGAACACGCCCAACAAAATGGAAATCAAGAAGTACGACCCGGTCGTGCGCAAGCATGTGATGTACAAGGAAGGCAAGATCAAGTAGCTATTCCGCACCCCGCTGATTGCTAGCCGGGCTGCCTCCCCTCCGATACTTCGGCCCGGTTCCCGGAGCCGGTTCCGCGTAGGCCATTGCAGCCCTCATGCCTGCTACAGGAATGAGGGCTTTCTCCTGGTTTTTCACGGCTGAACATGGAATCAAAAAAACTGCGCCGGCGGCATGACTGCTGGCACTGTGAATCCGATGAAGAAAGCCATAAGCCCACAACAACCGGGTGATACCGCTCAGCGGGTGACCCACTCCACGCGGCGGTTTCTGGCGCGTCCGGCCGCGCTCGCGTTGGCGGCCACCGGGGCCAGCGGACCGACGCCCTCGGCCGAAAGCCGATCGGCCGCGATGTGGAGTCGTCCGACCAGCGCCGCCACCACCGCCGCGGCGCGCCGGCGCGACAGATCGAGATTGTGCGCCAGGGTGCCGCGGTCGTCGGTATGGCCGACGACGTACACCTTCGCGCGTGGATTGGCTTTCAAAAAGGTCGCCATTTCGGCCAGTTGCGCACGTGAGGCGGGCTTCAGGCGCGCTCGGTCGGTGTTGAAGTACACGCCGTACAACGCAATATGCCCGTTGCGTGCCAGACCGCGTGCCAGCGCGGCGGCATCGACCTTCACCTGCCCGGTCTGCATGGCGCGGACGCGGACCACCTGTAGCAGGGTCATGACGCGGTTCGCGCCCTGATATACGCCCGCCTCGTTCTTGTCGGTAGCGACATACAGCGACACAAATGCGGGCCGGCCGGTGGCGGTGGACAACCGTGCGCTGAGAAAATACTGATCCTCGACGCCCGAGAGGGCGAACTGCGCCTGTTGCGAACGGGTGAACTCTTGCGATATGGGATAGATCGCCTGTTGAAACAGCGTGCCGCAACCGGACCTGCCTTCGCATTCGAACAACGTCCTGAAGCCCGCGTTCGCCAGCGCCTGCTGGTAGTTGCGGAACACCTCCAGCGCCGATCTCTCGGGGGGATTGACGTACAGGATACGGGTCAGCTCACCCTCTTCCCGCTGCGTCTTGTCCAGCGCCGCATGCTTCGACTTGCTCAACGGAAGCCGCAGCGCGCCGTAGTGAAGATGGCGGTAACCGATGATCCAGGACCCGGCGTAACGCGATACCAGCGGCGCGTCGCGGCTGCCCTTGATATCGTGATGGCCATTGGCGGCGGCAAGCGCGGCGGATGCCATCAATGCCATGGCGGCACTCACCAGCAGCGCCGCCGCGGCGGCTCCGAACAGGGCTCTCCTTCGGTTTACGTGCTTGTTCATGGCAGTTGCTCCAACACGATTTGCACAATGCGCTGCTGCGAGGCCTCATCAGCCGAGCTTGTCCAGCGCGGTCCGATGAAAGAAATCACGGCATCCTCCTCAGGCCTCACCGGTTGAGTCCAGGCCGCGCGGGCAGGCTCAGGCGGCGCACGGGAGCCACCGGGGTAAGCTTCTTCTGAACACCAGGCTGTTGCGTGGCATGCCGCAGGATGGCCGTCTGCTTCGGCGCCAGCTTCATCCGCGGGGGCGCCAGCTTCTTCCGCGGGTGGACGGCGGACGGTGATGCCAATCGGATCGTCGGGGCTGCCGCACCGCTCCTGTTCAGGCGCAACCGCGGTGACGTTGGCATCAGCTTCAGGTGCATCCGCGACGGCCTCGGGTGTGGTATGGCGGGGCCCGGACGCACCACCCGTGGCACCCGTAGCCGCGGAGGAGGTCGGACCGCCAGGGTTCCGCCAGTCATCCTCAGGTGCATCTGTGGCGGCGTCAATGGCGTTGCCGACGTGCTCGGCGGCTTCGCGCAGAGGTTCATCATAAA
>ENA-ORDP01001097-ORDP01001097.1-marine-sediment-metagenome-genome-assembly--contig:-NODE-1097-length-15479-cov-7.331496_pt1 | contig 15479 bp, 12 predicted proteins | sample MGYA00248627_ERZ508539 | MGnify/ENA primary metagenome ERZ508539 (study PRJEB26208, sample SAMN05571518) | marine sediment metagenome | biome: deep sea; feature: Hydrothermal vent; material...
TTTTTGCCTTTTTGGGTCCCCTTTTTATGCTATATTTAAGAATTAAGCCGCGTCAGCGAAATTGACGCTTAAATCTTTGGCCTCACTTGAGAAGGTAAAATCCTGAATGACCTTGGCAGCATGATCAGGATAGATTTTGATAATGCTGTCGATAATCTCAACCAGCGGAATAATCCCCTTTGGTTCCAGACCTAGCGTTTCAAACAAGTGGCGTACACCCTTGATGGTGCAGCCAATGAAGTCAGATGTACTGGCATGGTTCTTTTCCAAGATGGTTAAAAATGGATTCAACCGCTGCTCAGTAAAGCTACAATCAGAAAGCTGAACGCGAATACAATCCATATGCTTGTCGTAACAAGCGAATGGAATGAATTCATTCACCAGATTTTGGCCCATGAATTGCTGCAAATCCGATGGTTTGCTTGGTACTAGTTCTAAGTTCATGATTGACCCCTTGTCCACAGTTTACAATCGTATCGTTCTACCCAGTTATCGGGCGATTCAGATAAACCTGAATCTTCTTTTACCCAATTCCAGCGTTCTATCCAGCCTGCTACACCGGGATAATCTTCCCGATGCTTAATGTTTGGGCTAATAATGACAACAAACGCACTATTTTCCGAAGCAGCGTGTCTGACCGGCTCGCCCTGTGCTCCACCTGCCCATTCATAGTCAAGCGTAGGTGCGCGCGAGTATACAAGCTTGCTGCCATCCGCATCCATATCACCATCGCAATAGAGAGGCCGTTCCAGCCCTCTAAAGATATGCCTGGTCAGGATAAGCCCCGGAACAACCAGCATATAAAACTGTGCAATAGCACTTGCCTGTCCCCGTTGAGCGTATTTTTTTAAGTCTGATGCTAATAAGCCAAACTTTACCTCAACAAGTTCGCCGTTCTCTTTAATTTCTAGCCCATCAACCAAATAAATCTTCTGGCCGTTATAGTTGCGAATTTCGATAACAACTTCCTTTTTGTTTTTTCGGGCGTAAAAAAACCGAACCTCAAGAATAGATAAGGATCGGAAATAAGACGCTGCCTGCGCACACAAGCCATATAAATCAATAACTTATAAAGTTAAGCAATCATGGTGACCTTAGTCCATACAGGTGTGGCGTGTCAAGCAGATTGTCTTTATTTCATAGGGCGTCTTGGTTATATCTACACTAGGTCAGAAGCTGATCACCTAGTGGGATAATTGCACTATCTAATATGCCCTTCCTAATCATACGTCACACATTTAGCCTTCTGGGATTTTGATCCGGGCAAGCCGTTTTGCAGCGTTAAACCGACCCAGAATAATGAAATTCACCGCCAAACAAAACGAAATTTTGTAACACATTGAAATTCAAACTAAAATGGTAGCGAGAGGGAGACTTGAACTCCCGACCTCAGCATTATGAGTGCTGCGCTCTAACCAGCTGAGCTACCTCGCCATAGGGGAGATGACAACACACGGGGCTGCCATACGGTTACTTGGGGGCGCATTGTCGGCATTTCATGCCGTGATGTCAATATAGGTCTGCCCTCTCCTGGCTTTTTAATGCCGGGCAAAAACCCGTAATCAAGGCAGAAAATGTTTTGATGATACGGGTCTGGCAACGCCAAAACCCTGGGCATAGTCAATGCCAATTTCCTCCAGTTTCTCAAGGATAGCCTGGTTCTCCACAAATTCAGCAATCGTCTGCAAGCCCATCACCCGGCCGACTTGATTAATAGCCTCGACCATACTGAAATTGACGGCATCGGTCGCAATATCTTTCACCAGCGAGCCGTCGATTTTCAGATAATCCACCGGCAGATTCTTCAGATAGGAAAAGGAGGACATGCCCGTGCCAAAATCATCCAGAGCGAACTTGCAACCCAGTGATTTCAGATCCTTGATAAAACTGATCGCACGGCTGAGATTACCCACTGCCGCAGTTTCGGTGATTTCAAAGCAAATGGACGACGCTGCAATGTCATAGCTGGACAACATGGCTATCAGATCATCCAGAAAGTGCTCATCACCCAGCGACTGCCCTGAGATGTTGATAGCGGTAATCATATGCGCCATGTTTTGGCGATTGTCGCGTAACCATGCGAAGGTATGATTGATCACCCAGCGATCCAGTTCGGACATTAAATTGTAGTGTTCAGCCGCCGGTATGAAAGCGCCTGGAGGAATCATTTCGCCATTTTCGCCGATCATGCGTACCAGCACTTCGACATGACCAATACCGTCATTGGGACGCCCCACTGGCACGATGCGCTGACAGAATATTTCCAGCAGATCCTGCTCCATCGCTTTCTGGATACGCGAAACCCACTGCATTTCCCCGTGCTGGCGCGCCAGGTCTTCGTCATTCCGGTGATAGATGTGAATTCGGTTACGGCCTTCTTCCTTGGCCAGAAAACAGGCGCTGTCAGCCAGGCTAAGGACATTGACGTCATCACCCTGGCTGTAGGCTGTAATTTCAACGATACCGATACTAACACCGACAGAGAAGGTCTTGTCCTCTATATGGAAACGAAAATTGCGTACTGCCCGCTGCAGTTTTTTTGACACCTGCCAGGCCTGATTCAGATCACAGTTTTTCAGTAAGACGCCAAATTCATCCCCGCCCAGCCGCGCCAGCGTGTCTCCATTGCGCACTTCCTTCTGCAATACCTGGCTTAGCAGTTTCAGGAGTTCATCACCGGCAAGATGCCCGCTGGTATCGTTAACGACCTTGAACTGATCCAGATCCATGTAAAACAGGACGTGGCGTTCATCTTTCGACTTTGCCCCTTTCAGGGCTTTGTTGAGACATTGATCAAATTCATAACGATTGAGCAGCCCGGTCAGCGCGTCGTGGCGGGCGAGATAATCCATCTGGCTGGCCATGGCCACAGATTCCGACATATTACAGAATACCAGTACTGCACCGCTGATTTCACCCCGTTCATAAGTCGGATTGGCGGAATAGCGTACATGAATACAGTGATTCGATTTCGTCCACAAAACCGCGCTCTCGGCCCGGAAGCCATGCCCCTCATTCATGCTGCGAACAATCTTGCTGTCTTTTTTCTGCAGCGGTTTGTTGTCTTTACTGGAATGCTGGATCAGCCTATGGATATCCCGCCCCTGCATTTCGCCGGCGATAAAACCCAGCATATCCATAGCCGCCTGGTTGACAAAGGTACAACGCAAATCCCTGTCTACACCAATAATGCCCTCGCTGGTCGATTCCATCAGAGTATCGATGTATTCATGCAGATCATGGCAGGCATCTTCAGCGGCGTGCACCTTGCTCAACGAACACGCCAGGGCTTCCCGTGACCGGCGATGCTCGTCTGTCTCAATATTCAGGGCCAGATAATCAGCCACCGAGGCAAGAAAATTTTCTTCATCCAGCCGCCAGTGCCGCGACTCGCCAACGTGTTCGCAACAAAGGATGCCTACGACCTGCCCGGCCATTCGCAGGGGGGCATCCAGCAGCGCGCCGATACCCCGCGGCTTCAGATGCACTTCGGCGAATTCTGTAGCAACGGGATCAGACAGGGCGTCATCCACAGCAAGACAGCGTCCCTTCTCAATGGTGTCGAAATAAACAGGAAAATCCGCAGGATGTCGCACGGGAGCGCGAGCATGCTCACACGGCTTATGTCGAAACAGGTCCTGACATTCAATTTTTTCCCGCGTTTCATCGAACAGCCAGAGGCTAACCCGCTCTACCCGCAAAGTGCGGGCGACAACTTCTGTTGTGTACGCCAGTAATGGTTGCAGATGATCCAGGCCGTTGTAACGGCTCCGGGACAGTTGCAATAGCGCGCTCTGCTGCTCACGCAGGCGGGTATTGATAGTATCCAGATCGTCCCCTTGTGTGCGCTGTTCAGATCGCCGCTGGGCCACACCGGTAATCGAACGCTGATTACCCTTCTCATCGATATTCGCCAGCAGCCTGAACAGGTACTCGACCGCACCCTCAGACGTGTGTATTCGGGCGCAGAATTCATTCACACCCCGGCGCAGAACATCATCCAGTGCCTGCTGAACAATATCTCGATCGCCAGCCATGATCACATCCAGCAGCTTCCTGCCCACCAGATCCCCTGAAACCCGACCGGTCACATATTCAAATTCTGAATTCCATTGTAATAAACAGCCGTCACTATCAACCGAATAGTAGATTCCAGCACATTCTGGAAGAGTAGCATCAGCAATTTCAGGTAACTGCGGCATAAATGACTGCCTGTATCATTAATTATTTATGACTGAGCCATAAATGTGTCTGTCAACACAGATTTTAATCTTATCGGCAAAACGTGAAAAATAATGAGGGATTTTGGGAAGATATCACCATGAGCCGCACAGCCCGTAACTGTACTTTCATAAAGGCAGGCGCGGAAAAGATAAAAACACTTATAAAAGAATGGCTTACAGTGAGAACTCGGGGTTTAGACATTGAAACGAAAATGCATGACATCGCCATCCTGGACGATGTAATCCTTGCCTTCCAGGCGCAACTTGCCCGCCTCTTTGGCGCCGGCCTCGCCCTGAAACTGAATGAAATCGTCGTAACGCATCACTTCGGCACGAATAAAGCCTTTCTGAAAATCGGTATGAATGACACCGGCCGCTTCCGGTGCTGTCGCACCGATTTTTACGGTCCAGGCGCGAACCTCCTTGACCCCGGCGGTAAAATAGGTCTGCAGGCTCAGCAGGCGATAACCGGCGCGGATCACGCGGTTCAGGCCCGGTTCGTCCAAGCCCATTTCATCCAGAAATTCCTTCAGATCCTCTTCTTCCAGCTCCACCATCTCAGCTTCAATCGCGGCGCAAACCGGCACCACCGGCGCACCCTCGGCTTCGGCAAACTTGAGCACCTGATCCAGCAGGGGGTTATTTTCAAACCCGTCTTCGGCGACATTGGCAATATAGAGGGTCGGTTTGGCGGTGAGCAGAAACAGATCGCGAAGTTGCGCCATTTGATCGCCATCCAGTCCCAGCGTGCGCACCGGCCCACCCTGATCCAGGTGCGCCTTCACCAATTCCAGCAACGCCAATCTTGCGATCGCAACCTTGTCGCCGGAACGGGTCATTTTTGTGGCTTTAATAATCGCCTTGTCGACCGAATCCATATCCGCCAGCGCCAGTTCAGTATTGATGACCTCGATATCATCCGGCGGACTGATTTTACCCGCCACATGCACCACATCATCATCTTCGAAACAGCGCACCACCTGCGCGATAGCATCGGTTTCACGAATATTGGCCAGAAACTGGTTGCCCAGCCCCTCGCCCTTTGAGGCGCCCGCCACCAGCCCGGCGATGTCAACGAACTCCATGGTCGTCGGCAACACCCGCTCGGGATTGACAATTTTCGCCAGCGCATCCAGACGCGAGTCCGGCATGGGCACGATGCCCACGTTCGGCTCAATGGTGCAAAACGGGTAGTTTTCCGCCTGAATTCCGGCCCGGGTCAGGGCGTTGAAAAGGGTGGACTTGCCCACATTGGGCAGGCCTACAATGCCGCATTTAAATCCCATGTTTTTTAGTTCCGAGTAACGAGTGGTGAGGGCCAAGGAGATAAAAAATATCAGGCCGGTTACCGCTAAAAAATTTATATTTTAAACAAGTCACGATTAATTCTGTTCTCCCTTCGACTTCGCTTCCTTCGACAAGCTCAGGACGAACGGAAATAATGAAGCCTTCTCAATATTTTCTGTTAAATACGAAATTAATTAAGCTTTAAGCTTTCTCAATATTTTCTGTTAAATACGGAATTAATTAAGCTTTAAGCTTTCTCAATATTTTCTGTTAAATTTGGCAACGCAGCACACGAATCGAGTATCGAAACGAGACAGGCCGGTTTTCCTGGCCCCACGGGCTACCGGTTCCTGGCCACTAGCCACTGTGTAACTCATTCATCGCCTTCTGCAGTTCGCCTTCCACCACCAACGGCAATACCGTCAGTGCACGCTCGATGGCGCGATCAATTTCGATTTTGTCGTCGGTGGTGGTTTTTTTCAGCACATGAGCATGCACCTTGCGTTTGTCGCCGGGATGACCGATGCCCAGACGCAGGCGTAGAAAACCGTTGCCTCCCAGGCGGCTGATAATGTCGCGCAGGCCATTGTGGCCACCGTGGCCGCCACCCTGTTTAAGACGAGCCACGCCTGGCGCCAGATCCAGATCGTCATGCACGACCAGAATATGCTCTACTCCGATCCTGTAAAATTGCGCCAGGGCGAGTACGGCCTGTCCGCTATTGTTCATGAAGGTATCGGGTTTCAGGAGCCAGACATCCTGCCCGGCCAGATGCAGGCGGGCCAGCTCACCGTGGAATTTTTTCTCTGCATGAAAAGGGGGCAATGGCTTCAGCGCATCCAGAAACCAGAAACCGGCGTTGTGCCGCGTATGTTCATATTCCGGACCTGGATTTCCCAGTCCGACAATCATGTGCACACGCGCAGACAAGGCCGGTCTCCGTTACGGGAAAAACCTACTCTTCGCCACCTTCTGCTACTTCGCCTTCCGCGGCTTCACCTTCCTCAACATCAGCATCCTTCGCACCACGCGCCATGTGGATGCTGACAATCGCCGGATTATGGCCTTCACCATGCGTCAGTTCAACGGCTTCGACACTGTCAGGCAAGGAAATTTCAGCCAGATGAATAGACGCATCCAGTTCCAGTGCGCCCAGATCCACTTCGACGTACTCAGGCAGATTTTTTGGCAAACAGGCAATTTCGATTTCAGTCTGGCTATGGCTAACCAGTCCGCCCTCTTTCACACCCGGCGCATGCTCTTCATTGATGAAGTGCAATGGCACATGGACGCGAATTTCCTCATTGGCGCTGACACGTTGCAAATCCATGTGCATAATCACCGGCTTGCTGGGGTGGCGCTGTAGATCCTTAAGAATAGCCTGCTCTTCGTCCTGGCCCAGTTTAACGGTAAGAATGTGGGAATAGAACGCTTCGTTGTCCAGCGAATGGACAAGCTGGTTATGCTTTAAGGAAATGGAAACAGGATCTTTTCCCGCCCCATAGACGATAGCAGGAACCCTGCCCGTGCGGCGCAGGCGGCGGCTCGCACCTTTCCCCCGATCCGCACGTGGCTCTGCTTCCAGAACAAAATTATTACTCATTGGTATCTCTCCTGATAAATAAAACAAACGCCCTTTTGCAACAGGCAAAAGGGCATACCCCTCTCCGCGACCAGAGAGGGGATCGGTGCTGACCGGGTAAGGGCCGGCTCAACTAGCGCCCTGCCTGCCGGAATTAATCGACAAACAGGGAGCTGACTGATTCTTCATTACTGATTCGGCGCATGGTTTCCGCCAGCAACTCAGCAATACTCAATTGGCGGATTCGCTCGCAATCGCGCGCAGCCGGCAACAAAGGAATGGTGTCGGTCACCACCAGTTCATCCAGTTGCGAAGCATTGATATTGTCCACCGCCGGCCCCGACAGCACCGGATGCGTACAGTAGGCCACCACGTATGAGGCGCCATGCTCTTTTAGCGCCCGGGCCGCCTGACACAGGGTACCGGCGGTATCCACCAGATCATCGACAATCACACAGGTGCGATCTTTCACGTCACCGATGATATTCATGACTCTGGCCTCGTTAGGTCGCGGCCGGCGTTTGTCGATAATAGCCAGATCCGCATCATCCAGACGTTTCGCCAATGCCCGGGCGCGCACCACGCCGCCCACATCCGGCGACACAACCATTAAATTAGAATATTTCTGCCGCCAGATATCCCCCAGCAGAATCGGCGAGGCATACACGTTATCTACCGGAATATCGAAAAAACCCTGGATCTGATCGGCATGCAGATCCACGGTCAGCACCCGATCCGTTCCCGCCACGCCGATCATGTCCGCTACCAGCTTGGCGGTAATCGGCACGCGCGCCGAGCGGGGACGACGATCCTGGCGGGCATAACCAAAATAGGGGATCACGGCCGTCACCCGTGCGGCGGATGACCGGCGCATGGTATCCACCATGACCATCAATTCCATCAGGTTGTCATTGGTCGGCTCACAGGTCGGCTGGACGATAAATACATCACGACCACGGACATTTTCCATCACCTCGATCATGACTTCGCCGTCGCTGAACTTGCCGACCAGCGCCTTGCCCAGAGGCATGTTCAAGCGCGCGGCAATGTCCTGGGCCAGTCTCGGATTGGAATTTCCCGCAAATACCATCATGCTGTCGACCACGCTTTCCCCCGTACGAGTTGCAACTGAATACACGTTAACAGATACCCGCAAAATGCCGCGACTTCAATATGGCTGGCCCTGGAGGACTCGAACCTCCAATGACAGGATCAAAACCTGTAGTGTTACCATTACACCAAGGGCCACTATTCTTTCTCCGCCGGAAAGCTGAATCGGTCTGGCACATCAATCCGACCTCGCAAATGAACCCAGACAAGCCTTCAGGGGCGACTGATTCATGCCTTGCGCCACAAACCCTCGCCAGTGTGAACTCAAATCCGCATAGGCCGCATGCGCGAGTAACTCCGAATCAAATGCCGCAAACACACATGCCCCCGTCCCAGTCATTCTTGCTGGCGCATAGGCCTCAAGCGCGACCAGAGCGGCATCCACCTCGGGATACTGCGCTCGTACCCGCGATTCACATACGTTGTGTACGGTCACGCCAGCAAGAAAGTCGGGTATTGTAATCGCTGGACAATCACGCCGCAATTGCGGATCGGCAAAAACCTTGGCTGTAGAGACGCTTATTGGCGGGATCAGCACCACAAACCAGGGCTGAGATAGTTCTACCGGGGTCAGAGTCTCACCCACCCCTTGTGCCCAGGCAGCCTGTCCCCGCACAAAAACCGGCACATCCGCCCCCAGTTTCAAACCCAGCTCCGCCAGTGTAGCGAGGTCCACACCCGCATTCCAGTGCGCATTCAGCGCCACCAGGGTAGTGGCGGCATCAGAACTGCCGCCTCCCAGGCCACCCCCCAGGGGCAGATTTTTCTCCAGCTCGATATCCGCCCCCAGACTGACGCCGCTATGGTGCCGCAACAGACGCGCCGCACGCAAAATCAGATCCGCGTCCTCGCTGACACCGGGCAAGTCATAGCAACGCCGGATTTCGCCATCCTCACGCGGGGAAAAGCGCAAGGTATCGGCATAATCCAGAAACTGAAACACCGTTTGCAGATTATGAAAACCATCAGGACGACGAGAGGTAATATGCAGAAACAGATTGAGTTTGGCCGGAGCGGGCCAGTCAATGACAGGAGATTCGAAATTCACGGATATATTGAACCACACTAAACAAAGAGACGTAAATAACGCACGGCTAAATAGCGGCTCAAAATATCAGTACATATTAATCGTTGCATCAGTATTTGCGTGTATTTTATCCCCTCACCCCCACCCTCTCCCAGAGGGAGAGGGGGCTATGGTGCAAATACTGATGCAACGATGAATACCATCCATTCTAAACCGGAACAGCAGAAATATGCCAGACACCCGCCTCTCCCTGACTGCAAGATCGTCATTCAAAGATAATCCTGAATTCGGTCAGGCTATCGTGCGTATGCTGATCTGGATTACGGTGACGGCCCTGGTTTTTATCGGTGCCTACAGTGATTATTATCCCGGGAACTATCTTGGCTATTTACTGTTTACCGGCATTTTCCTTGTGGTCAGTCTTTTTATTCTTTATTCCATTGTTAAAACACCGCGCTCACGCTGGCGCGTATATGCCACCATTCCTTTCGATGTGGCCTCGATCAGTGCGGTCATGTTACTCACTGAAAGTGGTCCGTTCAGCCCCTGGTTTCTGTTCTACCCCTGGATTTATATCGGTTATGGTGTTCGCTACGGGCGGGTTGAACTTTTCTCCACTGCGATTCTCAGTTTTTTCGCCTTCATTTTCATTGTGTTCTATACCGGAAACTGGCAGGCCCACAGCATCGATACCATTGCCTATTCTATTTTTATGCTTACCCTGCCCTTTTATCTCAATATCATGATTGGCCGCATCAAACGGGCACAACAGGAAGCGGACCGCGCCAATTATGCCAAGAGCGAATTTCTCGCCACCATGAGTCATGAAATCCGTACGCCTATGACCGGTATTTTGGGGATGACGGAATTACTGGAGGAGACAAAACTGGATGAAACCCAGAAAGACTACGTTGAAGGTCTAAAAGAATCCTCCGTCACTCTTCACTCGCTGATCAATGATGTGCTGGATCTATCCAAGATTGAGGCGGGTAAATATCAGCTTGACCATTCGCCTTTCAACCTGGAACGGGTGGTAAAAACGGTGGTTAATATCTTTCTGCCGCAGACGGATAAAAAAGGCATTCGCCTTGAATACCAGTTGCAGGCGGGCCTGCCCGAAATGGTGGTGGGCGATCACAACCGGCTGCGCCAGATCCTGTTGAACCTGATTAGCAATGCGGTCAAGTACACCGATGAGGGCTATGTCAGACTCACCGTGCACAAACCTGATGACAAGGGTGATATTGATACCCTGCATTTTGAAATTGAGGACACGGGCATCGGCATAGAGAAAGATCAGTTGCAGCATATTTTCGAACCTTTTTACCAGTGCCAGACTGACCCGGCCGAACAGCGTCATGGTACCGGTCTGGGCACGACGATTTCCTCCAAGCTGGTCAATACGATGTATGGCAGCATTGGCGTCAACAGTGTATACGGCAAGGGCAGTACCTTCTGGTTTAAACTACCATTACCGGTTGTTGACAGCTCTGCCCATACACAAATCTCATCCCGCGCGCCAGAAGGCGACTCGGCACGCAAGTTAAAGATACACATACTTCTTGCTGAAGATACGCCCATTGTTGCCAAAGTGATCAGCACCTTTCTTAAGCAGGAAGGCTATCGCGTAACCCATGCTAATAATGGCAAAGAAACACTCGATGCGCTGAAAAAAAGTGCGGATATCGATTTGGTGCTGATGGACATGCGCATGCCACAAATGAACGGGCTGGAAGTCACCCGGCGCTGGCGCCAGATTGAAGAGCAAGGCAAACATATTCCCATTATTGCTCTGACTGCAAATTCGACTACGATTGAACGTGATCAGTGCTTTGCCGCCGGCATGGATCATTTCATCACCAAACCTGTCAGCCGGGCACGCTTATTCGAGGTTATTCACGAATTTTACTGAGCCGATACGCGACTCGATTGGGGTGGGAAGATGCACGATGCCGTAGATGCAAAGGCAGAATTGCGTGCCCTGATTCAGGGTGATCACGACTGTTTTTTCAATCTATTGCGGGCGGCCTTGACCAGTGCATCCACGCTCCCTGCTTCGGAGGCCGAGTGGCCGGCATCGGGGATAATATAAAGTTCGGCCATGGTCCAGGTCTGGTATAGCTCCCAGGCGCTTTCCATGGGACAGATCATGTCATAGCGTCCCTGGACGATGGTGCCGGGAATGCCATTGAGTTTATGCGCATCACGCAGGATCTGGTTGTTTTTCAGAAAGGCGTTATTCATGAAGTAGTGGGTTTCGATGCGCGCCAGACTGAGCGCGGTGAAGGGATCGCTGACGTGTTCCAGCACACTTTTCATGGGTTTGAGGTTGGCCGTGCGCCCCTCCCAAATAGCCCAGGCCTTGGCCGCCGCCATGCGCTGGATCTCATCATCCCCCGTCAGGCGCTTGTAGTAAGCTGCGAGCAAATCATCCTGCTCATCTTCCGGTATCAGACGGGTGAAATCTTCCCACAGATCAGGATAGATGCGGCTGGCGCCATATTGGTAAAGCCAGTCAATTTCCTTTCCCCGGCAGAGGAACACCCCGTGCAAAATCATCGCCCGCACGTTTTCCGGATGGGTTTCGGCATAGATCAGCGATAATGTTGCGCCCCAGGAATCGCCAAACAAGACCCACTGTTTCACCCCCAGCTGGTGGCGAATCACTTCCATATCGTCAACCAGCGCCTGGGTATGGTTACCGGTAAGCTCGGCATGGGGACGGGAGCGACCGGCGCCACGCTGATCAAAGAGAATAATACGCCAGGCTTCGGGATCGAAAAAACAGCGGTGCCAGGACTCACAGCCCGCGCCGGGGCCGCCATGCACAAACAGAACCGGGGTACCCTCGGGATTGCCGCATTCCTCAACATATAGAATGTGCGGACCTTCGACAGCAATGCTATGGGTCGCATAGGGTTTGATGGCGGGGTACAGAGTTTCCATTGTTTATAGTGTAGCTGCTTACGCTCTTTGAGCCACATCAAACACTGTCTACTGGCTTGTTTAAACCCTCCTTCGACTTTGCTCAGGACGAACGGAGTTAGAGTAAGTTTCCCTCCAAATTGTGAGTGCTTCGGCTTCGCTCAGGAGAGCCTTGTCGAAGGGGTAAAGGGGGAATCAATTGACCGTTCGCCCTGAGCTTGTCGAAGGGGTCAGTACGAACGGTCGTTCTCAAAATGCTTCGGTATTTGGAACGCTGATTTAGCCGGCGCGGGCGGCCCGTTTGCGTTCATGTTCCACCAGCAGTTTTTTGCGCACGCGAATATTCTTCGGCGTCACTTCAACCAGCTCATCATCATCAATAAATTCCAGCGCCTGTTCCAGCGTTTGCCGGATAGGTGGTGTCAGGGTAATGGCTTCGTCCGTGCCGGAGGCGCGCACGTTGGTCAACTGCTTGGCCTTGAGGGGATTGACGACCAGATCATTGGTGCGTGAATGAATGCCGATGATCATGCCTTCATAGACTTCATCGCCATGGCCAATGAAGATACGGCCGCGTTCCTGCAGGTTAAACAGGGAAAAGGCGACGGCATTGCCCTTGCCGTTGGAAATCAGGACGCCATTGTTGCGCTGGCCGTATTCACCGGGTTTGGCCGGACCATAATGATCGAACACACTATAGAGAAGCCCGGTGCCCTGGGTGGAGGTCATGAATTCAGTGCGAAAGCCAATCAAGCCGCGCGAGGGAATAATGAAGTCCAGTCGTACCCGGCCATGCCCGTCCGGGACCATGTCTTTCAGATCCGCGCCGCGTTCGCCCAGTTTTTCCATCACCGTGCCCTGGTGCTGCTCTTCCACATCGACGGTGATCTGCTCAAAGGGTTCTTCTTTCACACCATCCACTTCATGGATGATGACTTCCGGGCGGGAGACGCCCAGCTCGAAGCCTTCGCGGCGCATGGTTTCAATGAGAATAGACAGGTGCAGCTCACCACGGCCGGAAACGCGGAATTTGTCGGGTGATTCACCTTGCTCGACCCGCAGGGCGACGTTGTGAATCAGCTCGCGTTCCAGGCGTTCCTGGATGTTACGTGTCGTAATGTACTTGCCATCCTGGCCAGCCAGCGGCGAGTTATTGACCTGGAAAGTCATGCTGATGGTCGGTTCATCCACCGACAGCGGTGGCAGGGCTTCGACATTATTAGGATCACACAGGGTATCGGAAATACTCAATTTGTCGACGCCGGTAAACGCGACAATGTCGCCTGCCTCGGCAGTGGGCACCTCTACCCGTTCCAGTCCCAGAAAACCGTAAATCAGCTGGATGCGGCCATTGCGCGTCTTGCCTTCACTGGTGACCACGGTAATCGGCGTATTGGTTTTCAGCTTGCCTCGGGTAATGCGGGCAACACCGATGACGCCGACATAGCTATTGTAGTCCAGTGCCGACACCTGTAATTGCAAGGGGCCATCGGCATCCACCTCCGGCACCGGGACATGCTCGACAATGGCCTCGAACAAGGGGGTCATATCACCTTCGCGCACACTTTCGTCCAGCCCGGCATAGCCCTCCAGCCCGGAGGCGTAAATCACAGGGAAATCGAGCTGCTCGTCGCTCGCGCCCAGACGATCAAACAACTCAAAGGTCTGATCCAGCACCCAGTGAGGGCGGGCGCCGTTGCGGTCGATCTTGTTGATGACCACAATCGGCCGCAGGCCCTGAGCCAGCGCTTTCTGGGTAACGAAACGGGTCTGGGGCATGGGGCCTTCCACCGCATCCACCAGTAGTAACACCGAATCCACCATTGAGAGCACGCGCTCCACCTCGCCGCCAAAGTCGGCATGGCCGGGGGTATCGACGATATTGATCCGGTAGTCGTTCCATTTGATGGCTGCGTTTTTGGCCAAAATCGTGATGCCACGCTCACGCTCCAGTTCATTGGAGTCCATGGCGCGTTCTTCCAGTTTGACACGATCCCCCAGGGTGCTGGACTGCTCAAGAAGCTTGTCTACAAGGGTGGTTTTACCATGGTCAACATGGGCGATAATGGCGATATTTCTGAGATTCTGAATCACGATGCTGCTACTCGATGTTGCTGCTATTAATCGTTGTATAAGTATTGGCACCATAGCCCCCCTCTCCCTCTGGGAGAGGGTTGGGGTGAGGGATAAAATACAGGCCAATACTTATGCAACGATTAATACATAAGATAAAAAAGAGCGCACCCTTGTGGGCGCACCCTGAAAAGTTGCGCAGTATACCGCATCGTGGAGACTTTACGATGAATTTTCGGCCCAAAATCAGGCAGCATTTCTACGCTGTACGATTTTCCTGCCAAAAACCATCTTGAAATTAGAGTGGCCGCCGCTTGGGATCAAACTGTTCCAGCCGGTAGCCCTGCTGATAAATGGAGGATAGACGCCAACCATTTTCTTCTGCGATTTGAAGTTTTTTGCGAATGCGGCTCATGTGCGTATCCACCGTGCGAGTATTGAGATTGGCGCCATATCGCCAGACGGATGAAAGAATATAGTCGCGGGACAGCAAATGGCCCACATTCGAAAAAATGAAACAGACAAGGTTGAATTCCATTTCCGTCAATTTCACGGGCACCTTGTCCCGGTAGACCGTTCTTGACCTTAAATCTATCTGATAGATGCCGTAATCCAGTATTTCCAGTGGGATAAACTTGTTCCTGCGCCGCGTGACGGCGCCAATGCGCGCCAGCAACTCTTTCTGGTGCAGCGGTTTGATAATGTAATCGTCTGCGCCAAGTTCAAGAATGCCGGCAACATCGTCTTCACGACTACGTGCCGTGACAAAAATAACAGGGGTATCCCAGCCAGGTTGTTTGCGCAATTGTTGCAAAATTTTATCGCCGTCGAGATCCGGAAGCGTCCAGTCCAGCAAGACGGCATCGAAGCTATGACTCTGGCAGGTGCACACAAAGTCTTTGCCCTGATAGAAGGTGGAAACGGTGTGCCCGGCCTGCTCCAGCCAAAGCTGAACCAGCGCGGATACTTCCTTGTTGTCATCAACGATACCGATATGCACTCTACGGTTTTCCTTGCTTGTTACCGCATTAGTAAAGATACAATATAAGCTATTAAATACAACTTATGTTACTTTTTTTCAACCCCTTTTAATCGCTTACTTATTGTATTTATTTGGTTTTTAATGTGCACCAAGATGGTTCACCCGGTTCGCTCATTCGCTTATTTATAGAACAAAATTCCGGAATCCATATCTAAATATCAATCGTTGCAACAGTATTTGCATGTATTTTATCCCCTCACCCCAACCCTC
>ENA-ORDP01001098-ORDP01001098.1-marine-sediment-metagenome-genome-assembly--contig:-NODE-1098-length-15475-cov-10.477497_pt1 | contig 15475 bp, 16 predicted proteins | sample MGYA00248627_ERZ508539 | MGnify/ENA primary metagenome ERZ508539 (study PRJEB26208, sample SAMN05571518) | marine sediment metagenome | biome: deep sea; feature: Hydrothermal vent; material...
CCAGTGCAGGCCAGATCAGCTGGGCTTTTCTGCGCCGTAATACCTGCACATAATCACCCAGGGTTTTGTCGTTCTCTTCCACTGCTTTTTCCCTGCCTGGCTATTAATACCTTTTAATAAAGCCGATATACTGATTTGAATGGCGCTTAACTTAAAGCCAATACCACCGTCATCCCGTAAACCCAAATCCTCCGTCCGGAATTGACCAGAGGTTCCTTAAAATTATGTGCCATCCCATACTGATTCGATAATTAATGTTAGCAGATATTCAACTATAAAGTTTTGTTTTTTATTATTTTTTCTGTTTATTCATGGCGCATGACCGGCAGGAAGCATCCCGCCAGACAAGTCGCTCTGGTTTGCATTTCAGTGTTATTTAAGTCCTGGTTCGAAACTCGTACAAGCCATTATGAGTTAACCAGATTACGGAAGGAATATTTAGATGCCGAAAAATACTGTAACCCCGATAATTCACCTAACACTAACTGATACCAATAATCCTGTCTTTAATATAAAACTCTGTATTTTGAAATCAAGCATCGTTATCGCCAGGATTTGGCGATAACATTGCTAGCAACATTTAATAATTGACCGCTAGTATTTACGAAGCCCATCCTCCCTTAAGCACTGACTTTTTGCGGCGAGCTACCCCTGCCAGACAAAGCAGTCCGGTACCAAAAAGTATGACTGCTGTCGGTATAGGGACTGCTGATATGCCAACACTATAAACACCGCCAGCGGAACCGTTTGTTTGGCCCTTTATATTGATAGTGTAATCACTCTCCACAATGGGTGAGCTGATAATTGCACTCCAGTCATTCCCCCAACCCGTACCAGTCTGTGTAATGCCTGATCCACTTGGACCAGTCAGGCTGACATCCAGTGAAGAGAAGCCCAAAATAGTAGTGTTAAACAGGGTCAATGTGCTAAATATTGTTCCGGCACCTGCACTGATCACACTTGCATCAAGCTGAAATGTATAATTATTGTTAAACGAACCACTGACGGTCCCTGTAGCAGACGCAGTGCCGCCAGCGCTGATTACCCCCAAATCTACCGTAGCCGCCTGCGAGGTGGATAGAACACCTAGCCAGGTGAGCACAACAGCACACATCAATATGCGCTTGATGTATCTTTTCATAATGACTTCCTCCATGCATATTTTATATTATTTTCAACTGATCGGTATAATTTACGCAAACCCATCCACCCGGATGCGCAGCCCTTTTACGACGCGCTATACCTGCCAGACAAAGTAGTCCGGTACCAAAAAGTATGACCGCCGCAAAATTCACCTGTGTCGTTGTAGTGATGTCGAAGGTATAACCCGCAGTAAAGGCGGTGTAGCCAGACAGGCTTTCCTGATGATTCAACTGCCGAATAGTATTAGTCAGATCACCGAGATTGAGTGTACCCAGTTCGATGATACCCAGATCCTGCACAGCTGCTTGCGATAGAGACGATATGCTGACTGACGCCAACACGATGATGATGATCGAACCGACCTTTCCCAGACCCATTTCCGTGTCCTCCAAAAATACAACAAGAAATATCTATTTATTATTATTCATTGCTCCTTGAATCTTGCTTGCCCCGATATGACAAACATTACTGGCATCTACATCGATACCGACATTAAATAATGCTGACAGTTTGTCAATCACTGTAATACAATGCAATAAGTGTTCCGTATAGACATATCGACAATCAAAACGGATTGTATCATTTTGTTTTTATTGAGTTTTTTATACTTCTGTTTAATGATGTAGCACAGCTTTGTGTGTATAATCAATCGGTAATTTGTAAGATTTACCGACAATTTTTTTTGTTGTTAAAAACAAAATACTTTTGACCATAAATACAGCATCAGGCTGTTTTCCTGGTCTGTGTTTTATTCAATTTTTGCCTCATTTTGGTGCGCTCAGAATAAACATATAAGCATATGAACCCCTGAGTGTTAATATTGCTTGGTTTCCAATATTTGGCATACCCCTGATTTATGCACCATTATAATGAAACGGTAAACCACTCATGTTTCCAGGCTACCTCTTCTGGCTTGTTAATCAGTACTCTGGCATGTGTTTCGGGCCGGTTTTGCCTGATTAAAGTGTAAGATAAATCGACATCCCCCATTTGTGGGATAAAACGGGGCAATGGCCCGTTCCCGCAGTCCTTGCAACGGTCTTACAGGTCTGAAACGGGTATTTCAACGGCCCGTTCGGTGCCAAGAATATTCAACAGTAATATGGCCCGATCCTTGCCACTTTTTTCCTGAAAAACAGCCTCCAGACCTTCCATCGGTCCACCCTCGATGCGAACCTGCTGACCCGCTTTAAATTCTGCTTGCTTGTTGTCTATCACATCGTCTTCATTCGCCCGGTCACGTATGGCAGTTATTATTTCATCGGCAACCGGCCTGATGTGTGATCCGAAGATAACCAGGCCATAGACACCTCGTGTCGAGCGGATAGGCCCTGTATTGGCACTTTCCATATCCAGATTGATAAACAGATACCCCGGGAACAAGGCCTCGATGCACGATTGTCTTTTGCCACGCCTTCGCTGCATTTGCTTGAGCCTGGGGTAATAACATCGGTAACCCTGCCGCTGCAGGTTTTCAAGGGCTACCTGCTCCTTTCGAGGTTTGGTTCGAATGACATACCATTTTTCCATTTTCCGGTTATCCGTTACGTTAAATTAGGGTCAGACTCGATATAATTCATGCCTGCCTGGGCCTCCCCTTTGGCAAGGGTGCTGAACGTCTGCCCGCCAGCCTTTCCATTTTTTTCTTAAAACGATCCGGCCCCAATACCCAGGCCTTGTTTGTTGCCTCTCGAATATCCTCGATAGCTCGTAAAGGCAGATGATTCCGGAATAGTGCGCGATAGGCCTTTTCTCTCTCCGCGATATCATTGCCAAGCCGTCGATAGACGATATGTGGTTTTATCCATTCACCAGGCTCACTCAATGCATTTATGCGATGACTGGACCAGCGATACTCTTTTGGGTGCGACACCATATTGGCTCTTACTGGATTTAATTCAATATAGCGCATGCAGATCAGTAAGTACTGCTCACTATCAATGAGTGTAGACTTGTATCGACCTTCCCACAGCGTTCCCGTGCGATCGTATCTGTAGTTAAAATATTGCACATACCGCCGTCCAATTGATTGCATCACCTTGCCTGTGCTGCTCTCTTGCTGGGGAGAAGCCAGTAGATGGACATGGTTAGTCATTAACACATAGGCATGTACATGAAGCTCATGATTTTTTACTGCTTCCTGAAGGCATTTCAAGTAGAACAAATAGTCTTGTTTATCTACAAAAATCGGTTCCCGGTTATTGCCCCGCTGGATAATGTGTTGCGGCTGGTTTTTTACATATATACGGGGAAGTCTTGCCATGTCCTGTTATTCCGATCTATTCCGGTGAAACAGCAGGCTATCATCCCTGCTCAATTATGTCGAGTCTGACCCTATTTATTCCTCTTGATTGTGACCCCTTGATTGGTCTCTTGATTGCCCTTGATTGCCTTGATTGTGCTGCTCATACACCTTCCAGGTATTTCGCCAGTCAGCCATAATGCGATCACGCATTGTTAACGCAAAGGCTTCATAAAGATAAAACGGAATACAGCCTGTAAAACGGCCAAGGTGAAGGGTTAAATACCTGTCAAAGTCATCAGCAAGCGATTCACTGTCATTTGGCAATCTCTCCATCATGGGTAACTGTATCTCACATAATGATTTGACTTCTGACATGCTCATTCCCTCTATTTTACTGATTTTAATATGACTAAAAGAGCCACTGACCCATTAAACTATCACTTCACAGCATGGTTAATAACCTGCTAGGTTATTAACCATGCTGTGAATGGCAATTTTCCCTGCTTTATCACTCTATCATTGACCATTTTTACTTTAATCAGCATATCCCTGAAATATTTTTTTAAATTAAGGATAAGACTATCTGATTTATCGTGCCTTCAAACGAGTAATAGTTATAATTATCGGGTATAATTAAAGACAAGGGTCTACCGCTCAATAATAGCTGTATTTTACAAAAATAGTTTAATCTTCCATGAGCGAAAATTAAACGACATATTGCGGCCTGTACCCATACAATAAATTAATAATAATTAGTAATGATAATCAGGGAGATTTAATCATGAAAATTGAACAGACTCATTTTTTTCCGTCAGTAAAAGAACGCACTCTTACCAATAACATTAAATGCAGCTTGAAAGCTTTTTTATTAATGCTTTTCATATTTGCAACCTTGTCAATCATTCCTGATACCGCATTTGCTAAAGGCAAGCGAGTTACCGTGTTTGACAGAGGAATGAACATGGCAAGAGCAACCTATCTTCTGCCAAAAGGCTGGAAACTCGATTATGACATAGCCACAAGCCCGATTAGCGGCCAATTTGACCGCTATCAATTAGACAAACTAGGGCCAAAAGGTGAAATAGCACGCGCTATTAAACCCGTCCTCTATGGGCCTTTTCAGCGAATCAGTTTACAAAATGCCTGGCGCCAGACAGCAAACAACGCCCTACGAGGCATATTAACCCAAACTCAATTGGGTCAACCTCAGCAACAGGGTCCGTTAATAACAAAAATAATGGCTAGTAAGATGCTTAGACAAGTCATGAAAAAAAATGGTGTCACAAAACTTTATGAAATAGACATTTCTGGTAAAAGAAACGGAAAAAGATTTGAAGGCAAAATATTGGCTGCCATTGTGCCATTCGATAACCAGAGTGGCTCATTGTCAATGGGTATAACACTAAGCCCAAAAGGTTTGTTAATGAAAACAATCGACACCAATATCAAGATCACTGAAAGCATTAAACCGAACCTGAAATATTCCAGGAAAATTCAAAAAATCTCTAAAAATTACATGGCACAAATGACAAATCAGCATAATAAAAGAATGGCCAATAACAAACGCCAATTCAATGCCCACCAGAATAAAATGAAAGGTATATACCAGAGTAATGACAGGCGCAATAAGCAGTGGATGGATAATTTCAGAAATAGCGGTTCCAGCAGTAAAAGCAATAATGGATATAGCAGTCAAGATGCTTATATTGATAACATTTACGAACGAAACACATTCAAAGACCCGTCTACCGGTAATAATGTCAGCCGCGAAGGGCAATACAAATACAACTACACAGATGGGACAGGCCGTTACTACGGCACCGATGACCCAAGCTTTAATTCCAACTCAATGCAGGGTGACTGGCGGGCTACGGAACCTTTAAACCCCAACTAATAAAAAAGGGTCTTCTACGTTAAATTAGGGTCAGACTCGATATAATTCATGCCTGCCTGGGCCTCCCCTTTGGCAAGGGTGCTGAACGTCTGCCCGCCAGCCTTTCCATTTTTTTCTTAAAACGATCCGGCCCCAATACCCAGGCCTTGTTTGTTGCCTCTCGAATATCCTCGATAGCTCGTAAAGGCAGATGATTCCGGAATAGTGCGCGATAGGCCTTTTCTCTCTCCGCGATATCATTGCCAAGCCGTCGATAGACGATATGTGGTTTTATCCATTCACCAGGCTCACTCAATGCATTTATGCGATGACTGGACCAGCGATACTCTTTTGGGTGCGACACCATATTGGCTCTTACTGGATTTAATTCAATATAGCGCATGCAGATCAGTAAGTACTGCTCACTATCAATGAGTGTAGACTTGTATCGACCTTCCCACAGCGTTCCCGTGCGATCGTATCTGTAGTTAAAATATTGCACATACCGCCGTCCAATTGATTGCATCACCTTGCCTGTGCTGCTCTCTTGCTGGGGAGAAGCCAGTAGATGGACATGGTTAGTCATTAACACATAGGCATGTACATGAAGCTCATGATTTTTTACTGCTTCCTGAAGGCATTTCAAGTAGAACAAATAGTCTTGTTTATCTACAAAAATCGGTTCCCGGTTATTGCCCCGCTGGATAATGTGTTGCGGCTGGTTTTTTACATATATACGGGGAAGTCTTGCCATGTCCTGTTATTCCGATCTATTCCGGTGAAACAGCAGGCTATCATCCCTGCTCAATTATGTCGAGTCTGACCCTACTTATTCTGTCGAGTCTGACCCTACTTATTCTCTATTTATTCTATTTATTTTTTATTCTGCTATTTATTTTGTGGGAACAGTGAACGATTTCTCCTCTCGCTGTCATATAATACAGAGGGCTATTTGTTTTTCATTACAGCAGGCGTCCTTGTATTATAATATTTATCGGTGAATTATGAAAAATCAGATATCAAAAAAACCACTGTACAAACCTGCTGCTATCGGTTTTGGATTCATTATTTTGTCCATACTCGCCGCGATGGCCGGGCCATTAGGCAGTCGCATTGGCTGGTGGAACTTCACTACAGCCGTCATTATTCTTAAATGGGCCGCTTATGGGGGCATGGCTGCCGCCGTTTTATGTTTATCCGGATTGTTGATGGCGCGCCCCGGTGGCAAACGTCGTGGTTTTGTTTTCAGCTTGCTGGGCCTGGTTATTATCATACCAATGGTCTTGTTATTGCAGTCGTGGAAAGAGGCCAAGGAGACCTTGCCGCCGATTGAGGATATCACCACCAACACCGAAGACCCACCCACATTCTGGGATGCTCCAAATTCACGTGTGTATGGCGGTATCGGCATAGCCGCCTGGCAGGAAGAGGCCTATCCGGATATTAAACCCCTGATCCTGCCTGTCCCTGCAAGTAAGGCCTTTGACCTGGCAGTTGATATTATTCATGACAAAGGCTGGCAATTATATAAACCCAATCGGGATGAACTGCATGTCGAGGCAACCGACAAAACTTTCTGGTTTGGCTTTAGTGACGATGTTGTTATTCATATCACCGCAACAAAAGACGGCAATAGCCGGATCGACATGCGTTCTACATCACGTTTTGGTGGTGGTGGGGATGGTGGCACCAATGCAAACAGGATACGTTCATTTTTCAAGGCCCTGAAAAAACGTGTCCGGAATGGATAAGGCAAGTGACTTGTCTATGTTGGTAGACGCCAGTATAACTTTACCCATTATACTGGCGAAACCAGACAGGGACAGGCACCAGGACTAAATTAACATGCAGTAAGAAAAAACAGTTATATCATACCACTTTCCTTGCTAGCCAGATAACATGCCGTGCCCCCTTCCTGCCATGTGCATGAACACGTACCTCATTCACCTCGAAGCCCACTTTTCGCAGCCGTTGTAAAAAATTTCTGTCCGGGCCGGCTGACCACACTGCCAGTACACCTTGCAGACGCAGCGCTGTATATGCCACATTCAAGCCGTCAATGCTGTAGAGCCAATCGTTATTCTTACGCGTGAGCCCCGCAGGGCCGTTATCCACGTCCAGTAAAATCGCATCATAAGCTTGCTGTTCCGACTTTAGAATACGGGCAACATCCCCTTCATGCACGACCACCCGTGGATCTTCAAGTGGACGGCCGGCACGCTCTCCAAGTGGTCCCCTGTTCCACTCCACCACTGCCGGTACCAATTCAGCCACTACCACCTGCGCCTGATTACCGACTAACCGCAGAGCCGCAGCCAGGGTAAAACCCATACCCAGACCGCCGATGAGCAGTCGTGGATTCAGGCAATCCACCAGCCTGTTACAGGTATGATCGGCCAGTGCATCTTCGGAGCCATGGACGCGGCTGTTCATCAGCTCGCCACGGCCCTCGATTTTGATCGAGAATTCCTGACCGACCTGATACAGGAGCAGCTCACCCCCGTTACCGGGCACCTGAGCGCTATCAAGCAATACCCAGGGTGTCATTAATTACCCGATTTGTTGGTGACCCTGCCGCGCAAATATGACTCCCTGAAAAAACCGGCTAGAGCGTATTGTATATTCATTTGTTTTTCTCCATCATGGATTTGAGACCGGCAAACGGGTTATACGTGGCAGTGGTGCATTTGTCGCTGTCGGTGGCGTGATTGCCCTGCTGCGCCTCCAGTTGTCGCTGGTGTTCATTATCATGGCAGTAAAGACATAACAATTCCCAGTTGCTGCCATCGTCCGGATTATTATCGTGATCATGATCACGGTGATGCACGGTCAACTCCTGCAGATTCCTGCGGTTAAATTCACGCGTACAACGACCGCAAATATGCGGATACATCTTCAGTGCCCGTTCGCGATAACCCTGATCGCGCAAATCGCGGGCGCGACGTGCATCGGCCACCACCTTATCCAGCTTGTCATTACCTGACTTCACCATACAGACCTCCACACCGTTGTTTTTTCAAAGCCACCAGTCGTTCCGGATAAAATACTACCCTGTTTTCTCAACCTTATAAATCACCGCCAATGTATGACTTTCTCCTGCCTTTATTCTAATGACATCCTCTGCCACATTTGCAGATTCAACACATAACATGCCGAGGTAGCCAGCTTTATCCATGTCGCCCATTTTTTCAGCAACATCCTTCCACGGGTTCCAGACAACCGTTGATTGACTGCCCCGTTTTTTGATGATTATTTTTCTTTTTTTATTCTCTATGATGGCATCATCGGATGTATTCAAATACACACGGTCCACTTCCGCATCGATGACAATGGCCCCGACTTGTGTTTTACGTTTATAATTATCCGTTTTATCGAGATAATCCTTGCCTTCCAGTCCAGACACGGTGGTGCCGGTAATATCGTCAACATTAAAATAGCTATGCAATGCCTGCCCGATGGTGATGGATTGGCGGCTATTGTTAATGGTGGTGAGTTCCAGCCTTAAGGTTTTGGCAATTGTAATACGGTATTCGACTACCGTTGCCAACGGCCACATGCGTTGACACTGTTCGTCAAGCAGATTGACCTCCAGCCTGAAATTAATTTGTGTTTCACCTGTCGATAATTGCTGTGTAGCCGTGACCTGCCACGACACAGTACGGGCAATACCATGTGCGGGAAAGGATGCTTTGTTTTGATGTGTGCCAAACCAGGGCCAGCAGACAGGGATACCCCCACGTATTGCCTTGCCGGGTGCAAACGTAGCATCTTCAGATAACCAGATGACCCCGTCTTCGCCCACAGGTGTCCAGTCAAGAAGATGTGCACCTTGCAAGCTGATAGTAGCTTTCGCCTGTTTATTGTTGATTTCAATGAACGGTATGCCGCCCTGACCTGCCCTGAAAAAAAGGGTATTGCCTCCATTCCGAAATGAAAAGTTTTTATTCAGTTGTTCTATAGCGAGTGACATCATACTTCCAGTGTAGTGTTATAAAAGAAAAAAAAGGGGCAGTGGAAGACGTCCCTCATTCTGAAAAATCATGAATCACCCCGCTGTGTGGTAACATTGCATACATAATATTATAGATTAACTATACATCATAACATAATGAATAATATATATTATTATTCCTTTGTCGATGGGCCGGTTTTTCCGGCAACAGACATTTAAATTTGCACACGGGTCTGTGCCCGCCATATAACTGTTTTGCTTTATTTCTGTTGATCTCTATCAATGTATAATATGATTGGCTCAGGTATTCTTGAGTATATTGCAGTGGTATTTTTAGCAACAACGATGGAGAAAGTATAGTGACGAGCATTTTTGATCATATGTCCAGTGACCACAAGCGTTGTGACGGTTTTTTTCTGGATGCAGAGAAGGCGGCCTCAAAAGATGACTGGCCAGCCACACAGCAGGCCTATCAGGAGTTTTATCCGTCTATGGAACTGCATTTTACGATGGAAGAAAAGGTGTTGTTCCCGGCCTTTGAACAGGCCCAGGGCAGTGAGATGGGGCCAACCCAGGTGATGCGCCACGAACATGAGCAGATGCGCGGTTTGATGCGTTCCATGCAGAATGCCCTGGATGCAGAAGACAAGGATACATTTCTGGGTGAAGCAGAAACCCTGTTGATGTTTATGCAACAACACAATGCCAAGGAGGAAATGATGCTTTATCCGATGGCGGATCAATTGCTGGCAGATAAAAGCAATCAGGTCATATCAGAAATGCAGACGTTAGCGGAGGAATAAATGGCAAGGGAATACCTGCTGGATGCGGTGGACATGGAGCCCCCTGAACCCCTGGTGCGTGCAATGGAGTTGGCAGAGAAACTGGGTAAGGGAGATTATCTCAGGATGAGGCATCGCCGTGAACCCTGTTTGTTATATGACAACCTGAAACAGCAAGGCTTTTCATTTATTACCTGTACCGGCAGTGATGTTGCGTACGATGTGTTTATCTGGCATGAAGGCGATGCCGGGGCACAATCTTCAGTTCTGACCCGGGCCGACACACTGGTTATAAAGCTTTCCAGTGTGAAACCCTCTTACCCATGAAGGCTGCCGCACTTTCGCTGGCACAGACGCCGCCGCTTTCTGTTCCATATAGATTTTTTCTTACCGCGCCTCTTTTTGCAGTGGCGTGCGGGGTAACCTTGTTCTGGGCCGGGCCGGATGTACTTTCCAGTCGCTGGCACCCGGCACTTCTGGCCGCAACACATCTTCTTACCCTGGGTTTTCTGACCATGGTCATGGCAGGCGCATTACAACAGTTAACGCCGGTACTGATGGGGGTACAGATTTCATATCCGCTATCATTCAGCACCGTCATTCATTTATTGCTTGTCGCCGGGACGCTGGCACTGACGGCTGGCTGGTTGTGGCAGAAAACGGCTTTATTTACCCTGGCGGGTGTGTTGCTCGGGCTGGCGCTTACGGGTTTTATACTGGTATTACTGGTCACCTTGCGTAAGGCACGTTCCGGGCATACAACCGTGCGTTCAACAACGGTTGCCCTGCTGGCCTTTGCTGTAACGGTGGTGTTGGGCGTGTATCTGGCGCTGGGTTATAGCTGGAACGGGCTCGAAAGATTGCCGGGCATGACCGACCAGCACATGACCTGGGGCCTGGTCGGCTGGGTGAGCCTGTTGATAATGGGTGTGGCCTATCAGGTGATACCAATGTTTCAGATTACCCCTGATTATCCCGGGCCGATGATGCGATGGCTTGCCATACTGATGTTTCTATTATTATCGTGCTGGAGTCTGGTACAGATCTTTTTCCCTCAGACAATCTGGCTGTCGCATCTTGCCGGGGGTCTGCTGGCATCCGGGCTGGTGTTTTTTTTACTGGTCAGCATGAATCTTTTGTCGCGCAGGCGCAGGTATATACCTGACGTAACATTGAATTTCTGGCGTGTGTCCCTGAGTAGTCTTCTGCTGGTGGTAATCGCCTGGGGTTTATCGCTCACGGGCACACACGACCAGCTGGAGATATTTTTCGGGGTATTGATGATTACAGGTTTTTCCATGTCAGCGATAAGCGGCATGTTATACAAGATCGCTCCTTTTTTGATATGGCTGCATTTGAATAATTATATTCAGGGGAGAGGTCATACAAGGGGAAATATTCCCAATATGAAACAGGTGATACCCGAACGTCATGCTCGCTTGCATTTCAGGGCACATTGCCTGATGTTGTTACTGTTCATTCTGGCGGTGTTCTGGCCTGATTATTTTTTACGGCCGGCGGCGCTGCTGTTAATTATTACAGCGGGGATACTGTGGAATAATCTTTACTCCGGATTTCGTTTATATAAACATATCATCAGAAATCAGGAAGCCTGAATTTTTCTGAACAATGATTGCAATTTACCCCGTTGAACCTGCCTTCTCACAGAACCGGAAAGATAACAGGAATGCTTGATACATCATTATTGCTGTGCCGCTTCCCTTTAACAAATCCAAGTCGATACGAAAACGGCAAGTACGTTTTAAGCTAAACAGAACAATCCGGATATGAAACCGGTATGGCCAAATCAGGACGCGCAAAACATGCCCTCCATGGCGGCTCGGCTGCCGCGTCCGTGCGGCAGACGGTCTTTATTTGGCCATACCGGTTTCATATCCTCACATTTATATACACTTCATGAGGTTACCGGGACAGCCGTAATACATCATGAAAAGCAGTCTTGTTAAACAATAAAATATTTTTATCATTCTGCCCTGCCTATTAAATTTTATAATACTGAAGCTGCCTTGACCGTAGTCATTGAAATGATCTGGCCAGTAAACTATATTTATATTGTTAAAGGGAGTTGTAATTGCCTCTCTTTGACAGGCGACATTTGGAACCATTGTTGATCGTTCCGATGCACTTTTGTTAAAGCCGTAACAAAGGAGGTGTATCATGACTACACAAACCCCACGCAAACATACAGAGCATGAAAACATTGTTCCGTTCCGACCCATGGGTGTGCTCGAAGAAATGGAGCAACTGTTTGAAAATTTTATTCCCCGAGGATGGATGCGTCCGTTCAGCGCCGGGTCATCCGTGCTTGCAGAGGGTTTGCCACACGTTGATGTCATTGATCAGGATGCAACTATTCTGGTACGTGCGGCATTACCGGGTGTAAAAAAAGGTGATCTGGATATATCAAGCACTGATCATACCGTCACCATCCATGGCAAAACCCGCGAGGAAACCAGGGACAAGAAAGGTGAATATTACAGACACGAAATCAGCACAGGTAATTTCCTGCGTACCGTGTCACTGCCTGCTGCTGTAGATGAATCCAGAATCAAGGCAAAATTCAAGGATGGTCTGCTGGAAGTCACCTTACCCAAACTTGAAAGCGCCAAACGACACGCTATAAAAGTAGAGGGTGAGTAATATTTACCGGGTATTACCCATAGCCCGGCGTAAAGCCGGGCTATTTTTTTACTGATCTGGACATGACCTGACAGTGCTTGCCCGTTTTATTATCCGCGACTGTTTATGCAATATACCCGTCGCCTGTGTGGATAGCGGGGACGCAGAGTTAAATGTTGTATAAATATAATCACTGTTGCCCCGTTAACGTTATGGGGCACATAACAATGTGAGGACATGGAACCGGTAAGCCTGATCAAGACCGTCTGCCGCGTGGTAGAAATGCGGGGGCGGCCGGATCAGTTCAGTTTTTCTCTTACCTCATTTGTCCATAATGAACTCAGCCAGTCTTTTTTCATAGTCAGGCTGGCTTATGATAAATCCATTATTGTGATCACCTTGTAAAGAAAAAAAGGATTTAGGTTCGTTTGCGGCATCAAAGACTTTTTTGCCCAGTTTAAACGGGATAATTTCATCATCCGGGCTGTGAATAACAAGTAACGGGCTATTTATTTTTTTAATCAGTTCCCCGCTATTGAAGCTATACCTGAAGATGAGTACACGGGAAAGCAAGGGAAATATTGATTGCCCCATATCACGTGCCGAACTAAAGGTTGACTCGATAATCAATGCCCCCGGTTTTACCTTTGATGCCAGATTGATTGCGATGGCCCCGCCCAGTGACCGCCCGAAGATAATAATTTTTGTTTTATCAAATCCTTTTTTTATTAAATAATCCCAGGCAATTTGAGCATCAAGGTAAAGACCTTTTTCATCGGGACTTCCCTCACTAATGCCATAACCCCTGTAGTCTATAATAAAAACGTTCAATCCAAGCCTGTTAAATATCTCGACAGACTCTTTTCGGTGTGAAATGTTTCCGCCATTTCCATGCAAGAACAGCAATGCCTTGTCAGAATTTTTTTCAGGGATAAACCATCCATTAATTGTTACTCCATCTGCTGTCTTTATAAACACATCATCGTATTGCAGGCCCCAGTCATCCGGATTTTCCGACAGGTCCCTGGCCGGAAAAAATACCATGGCTGGCTGGCGTAAATACATAAACCCGTTGACTGCCATGTAGATAATAATGATTATGGCTACATAGCCCTGCACTTTTTTAGCCATTTCCCGGTCCGATCTTTCTGCATGATTCGATCTGACTTATTAGTTTATTAATATCAAATGGCCTTTCGGTATCAATTGTAATAATACCGGCCTGTTCATCCTGCTCCAGCGGGTGCCAGTTCCTGATCTGGTCCTCAAGGATATCCAGATCAGCATCGGATACGTCCTGTTTCCTGTCTCGTATCCTTTGTCGCAAGGTATTATTTGAGGCGATGAACTCAAGAATAATGCAGCGGGTCTTTTTCCCGGTGGCCAGTTGCCTGAAGAGATTGCGTTGTTCAATTTCCGGGAAGGCCGCATCGATGATAACCGGAAAGCCGGAATCAAGTATATTGCCTGCCAGTGCAGCCAGCCTGAGATAAGTGCTATTTGTCGCTTCCGGTGTATATATTCCCTGCCCCGTTTTTGCGTACGAGTTTTCGCCCGGCATGATGTTATACAGTCTTTTGCGTTCCACGTCTGAACGAATCCGGATTGCAGCAAGTTTCTCCAGTAGCGGTTGGGTCAACGTGCTTTTGCCGCTTGCCGACATACCGCAGGTTATTATGATATAAGGGGTGCCCCGTTTTGTATAGGTCAGCGCAAGTCGAAGATAGCCATGAAATTCCCTGCTGGCCTTTTCTGTGTCCTCCACGGACAAGCCGGGTTGATGTGCGCGGATGGCATCCACCTTGGCCCTTACCATCGCCCGGTAAACGAGATAAAAACGTAACACGCTGATCCCTTCATAATCACCCGTTAATTCCAGGTAACGGTTCAGGAACCGATATGCCATTGATGGCTGATCCCGATCTTGCAGGTCCATCACCAGAAAAGCGACCTCACTGAGTACATCGATCCAGCGGAAGTTCGGGTTGAATTCAAGGCAATCAAAAACCAGTGGCTTGTCTTTATACCAGGCAAGATTTCGTAAATGTAAATCACCATGACACTCACGTATGAACCCTGTTAATTTACGTTGAATAAAATAACCCTGCAGTTCTCTGAATGAATGTTCGCTCCATTGTTTCAGTTCTGAAAGTAATTTGAGATGTTTGTTATCTGTCACTCTTTCACGAATCTGGACAAAGTTCTCTTCAATCGGCTGGCGTACATGCTCGGGATCACCATAGTGGGTGTTATCTCCGGCTGTATCGACCTGCTGATGAAAGGCAGCTATCAGATTTGCTATCGCATCAATCATGTTTGGTTGAAGTTCGTTTCTTGCCAGCACATGATCAAGTTGCATTTGCTGCGAAAATTGTGCCATTTTGACGGCATATTCGATGACATTGCCCGGGCCCGTTAGAGACGGGGCTTCAGGTGTCCCGACTATCGCCACGACATCCAGATAAATGTCCGGTGCCAGACGGCGGTTCAGGCGCAACTCTTCCTCACAGTAGTACTTTCTTTTTTGCAGTGATGAAAAGTCCAGAAAACCGAAATCGACCGGTTTTTTTACCTTGTAGGCAAAATCGCCTGTTAATATCACCCAGGAGATATGCGTTTCGATCAACTGGCAGGAGCTGACCGGGTGGTCATAGAATGCCGGATTTAACAGGGCATCGATGAGTGGCGTGTTTTGTTCGCTAGCAGTATTCATGACTGGACACTTCTCACCTGGATAGTTATAACACAGGAATAAATGTTGTTGATTTCTCTGTTTATAATCACTGTTGTGCCGTTAACCCATGACGAATGTGGCTGAAATGTAAGCGGCAAGTGTGTTT
>ENA-ORDP01001099-ORDP01001099.1-marine-sediment-metagenome-genome-assembly--contig:-NODE-1099-length-15471-cov-4.441165_pt1 | contig 15471 bp, 16 predicted proteins | sample MGYA00248627_ERZ508539 | MGnify/ENA primary metagenome ERZ508539 (study PRJEB26208, sample SAMN05571518) | marine sediment metagenome | biome: deep sea; feature: Hydrothermal vent; material...
TGAATTTTATGTTAACGCAAGAAACAGCCGGTTCTGCATCGGATTTTATCCAAACCTCTTCGGCGCGGAATGCGGCGGGACAGCTTTTAACATTAGGATTTGAAGGAGTCCGCTACACATCCTCTCTGGGGTCATGGTTTAAGAAATTCAATCCGGGCGGAGTGATACTTTTCTCATCGAACATAAAAACCTCATCGCAGACCGCGGCGCTGATTTGTGATCTGAAAAAACTGAGCGAAGATGTCACCGGCCTTCCGCTCATTGTGGCCGTGGATCAGGAGGGAGGCCGGGTGACACGCCTGCCGGACGATTTTTCATCCTTCATGGCTGGGCGCTATGGCGCTTCTTATGCGGGCGTAAAAGACGGATTTCCGACAGCGCGCGCGCTCGGCGAGGAGGGAAGCCTCGATCAGGCGGAGGAGGTTTATTTTCTTATGGGCAAGGTTTTAGGGGCGTTGGGGTTCAACCTCGACTACGCGCCCGTTCTCGATCTGGACACGAACGAGGGGAATCGTGTCATCGGAGACCGCTCTTTCGGGCGCGAAGCGGATAAAGTGTCACAACTTGGGCGGTCTGCGATAGGAGGGTTGCGAAAAAGTGGTATGCTGACCTGCTGTAAACATTTTCCAGGACATGGCGGCGTCTCTTTGGATAGCCATGAGCAATTGCCAATGGACGAGCGGTCGGCGCGGCGTTTCAGGTCAGCGGAGTTTCTGCCTTTTAAGGAGGCGATGGAAGAAGGAGTAGAGTTTATCATGACCGCGCATATAATTTATCCGGCGTTTGACGATAAGCGCCCGGCCACCCTCTCCAGAAAAATCATCACCGATTTATTGCGCGATGAAATACGATTTAATGGAGTAATTGTCTCGGACGATATGGACATGAAAGCTGTGACATCACACTTTGCCGACGACGAGGCGGCCAGGCTCGCCCTTTTGGCGGGGGTCGACAACCTGCTTGTTTGCCACGAAGGACCGCGCCAGTGGACAGTTTTAAAAACGGCTCTCAGGCTTATAGATGAGGGGGCGTTATCCGAGGGAGAAGTGAAAAACAGGTTAAACAGGTTGCTGGAGGCTAAACGCAAGGTTTTGTCTTACGAAAGTCAAGAGGGCTCCCATTGAGCGAATCTTTTCGAGGCGGCGATTATGGCTGAAATAAAAAAACTGTTAAGCGACTACAATATCAGTCTGGACGATCTTGAGAACATTAAACTGGCCGGCCCTATAGTTGAAGGCGCCAAGAAAAAGATAGCCGACCACCACTACGACAGACTGCTCGCCGACGATCAGAGCGCCCGGTTTTTCAAAGATGAGAAGACTTTATCCAGGGCCAGGGAAGCTTTCATCCAGTGGCTGGATGATCTTGTGTCTGGCGACTACTCTGCTGGATACTACACAAAGCTAAACCGCATAGGCGCAGTCCACGTTAGAATCGGCCTGCCCGCTTTTCAGGTGAATGTGCAGGTGTCGCATGTGCGGCATTTTATAGAAGGGCTTATATGCCAGAGCTATAACACCGATCCCCCAAAGGCCGCCAGGATTAATGAATCGCTTGGCAAGCTATTTGATCTGAACCTTGATTTAATGACCCGCTCGTACCGTGAAGAGGAGCTAAGAACGCATTTCCTGTCGTACAAGCTCGACAGCTGGCTTATCAACATCGCCAAAAGATGCGTCAACGGATTCAACATCATCCTTATCATCGGCCTGGTGGCCACCGGTGTGATGATCCTGGGTATGTTTTTTAAAGATATGTCTCATATCGCCGCAGGAAGCGTTGAACAGGGCGTTCTTGGAACTTTGGGAACGCTTCTTATGCTCTGGGTTGTAATAGAGCTTCTCGACACGCAAATAGGACACATCAAAGGCCGCGCTTTCGCGATAAAAGTCTTTGTCAGCGTCGCGCTGGTGGCCGAGCTTAGAAAAGTGCTTATGTCGAGCATCGGGCATGAAAACTGGCGTGAAAACGCGGCGCTCATCGCATCCGTGCTTGTTCTCGGATTAATCTACTGGTTGATATCAAAAGTCGAAAACAGCTAATAGAGGCTCCCTTAAGTCAATCCGCGTCAAAAGCCGAAGGCTATTCTACCGCCAGCTTACTCTCCTCTCGACAGTCATACTCCCCAAGGTTGTCCGACTGTTTTTATAATCCCTTCCTCCAATGTAAACGGAGGCGACCACCCAAGCTTTCTCCTTATCTTGGCCGAGTCAACCCGAAGAGAGCTGGAAACTTTCGATATTGCTGTGGAGTTAAACGAAACATGTCTGCCCACGACAGCCTCAATCGCGTCTCCAGCGGCCCCGGCCAAAGCAAGGAGCTGTCCGGGAGCCGGGATAATGACAGCGCCGCTTCGGGCCGATTTAGCAATCAACCTTATAAGATTGATTGTGGAAATGTCCTCGCCATCGCTCACAATAAACGTATGCCCGGAGGCTTGCGGACTCTCCATGCAAACCAGTATCGCATCGGCGAGGTTGCCTGCGTAAACAAAGCTTCTCAAATTTTTTATAGCAGGAGCGGGCAACAAACGTTTTCGGTTTACAACATCGATCAACGCCCCCATATTTCCTTTAACGCCCCGCCCATAAACCAGCGGAGGGCGGATAACGACAATTTCCATCCCCGTCCCTTCGGCTATTTCCCACAAACCGTTTTCGGCCATAAGCTTGCTGGCGCCGTAAGGATCCTCAGGTTTCGCCGGTGATGTCTCGTCGAAAGGATTGTCAACAGGCGTGGTTTCGCCATTGACCTTTATTGTGCTTAAAAATATAAAACGTCTCACACCGGTTTTAGCGGCGGCCCTCGCAAGATCGAGTGTCGCCCCGGCGTTAGTCCTCATATAATCGTGGGGCGTCCATTTTTTATTTCCGCTCGTGTCATGGGCCAGCGCGGCCAGATGAACGACCGCCTCCACACCGTCAAGAGTTTCATCCCATTGTTTATAGGCGCCGATATCGCCCGTAAAGATAATCTTACCTGTATTGCTCCTTACACTTGTGGCGTTGTCCCGCTCTTTTCGTAAAGTCCCAATCACATTCCAGCCCGCCGAGGCCAGATTGGCGGTTAAATGGGATCCGACAAATCCGTTTGCTCCGGTAATCAGCGCGGTTTTCATAAACAATTAAGAATAGACAAACTAGATGAGACCATATTATATCCTACCGGCCCGACCGGCGCCTGCGTGTACAGAATGAAGTGTGACATATGCTCTTCGAGCGTTTATACTGAGACCGTTTGAGCGTATCAAGCAAGGGGGAAATTTGGTTTGAACGAAGGAAAAACTTCGCGGAGACTGGCCCGGTTCAAAGATATCGTCTCCAGGCTCAAGGTTGAAGTTGACGAAACGAGCTTCTGGCGGTTGCAGGTCGCGGCTCGCGACGCAATCTTGAGCGTTGACGCATCGTCCACCGGATCCCAGGATATCGCCCTTGAGCAGATTTGTGAAATAGTAAGGCTTCTTTTCGGCGGAACCACCAGCTCTATCATTCTGGAAAATACGCATGGCTGGCGCGTCGCCGCCGCTACCGGAGAAGGCGCGGAAAAAATCGTCGGACTCAGGCTTGATCTAGACGACTCCTCCATATCAAGCAAAGTGATAAAAAATAAAACCTCATACTACTTCTCGCAGATCAACGATGAAAAAGGCGTGTCACGCGGCAACGCCCCTGAAAGATATCCTAATAGCGCGTTTTGCTCTTTTCCTTTACTGGGCATGGACAATAACACGCTTGGCGTGGTTAATGTGGCCGGAATGGACAAAGCCCACCCAATCTTTACCGACGAGCGGGTCTCTATGGAGGGAGCTTTAGAGACGATCGCCGTAAAAGTCGCCAAGCTGAAAAAGAATGAAGAGCTGATGTCCGCTCAAAAAGATATTGAAACAATGAAAGAGGCTGAAACCATCAAAGAGAAGCTTCTATACATGACAATTCATGATTTAAAGAATCCGCTTACCCTGATTAACGCGAATCTCGCCCATCTCGAAAATGCGGAAATGGATGAAATGAGCAAGGAGATTGTTCTGCTGTCCAAATTTGGAGGCGAGAGAATCCTCGATATGGTCAAGACTATCCTCGATTCGTACAAAATCGAAGCGGGGAAAATGACGCTTAACAAAACCCGTTTTAACCTTGTGGCGAACGCCAAAAAGATAGCGAAAGAGTTTAACATCGCGCTTCTCTCAGACAGTATCAGTGTTCAGATCGAAGGAGCCGAAGAGGTGTTTGTCGAGGCCGATGAGATTATTATCCATCGTATATTCGCAAACCTCATGGATAACGCCATTCGTTTTTCACCGCTTGGCGGGAAAATTATAATTCAGGTGGGCCAGGACGGCGCCTCGGTGTCGTTCTCGGTAAAAGACGAGGGCGCTGGCATCGACCCGGCCTCCCAGGAGGAGATATTCGACGCGTTCGAGAGGGCCAGGTCCTCGCTGGATTCTGGCGCCAAGGGAAATTACGGGCTTGGACTTTCTTTCTGCAAAATGGCCGTAAAAGAGCATGGCGGGAAGATAAAAGTAGACAGCGAGCCGGGCGCCGGATCCAAATTCACCGTTACACTTCCCCGTGAACAGGCTGGCGCAAATTGACGCTCCCTTAAGCTGAGGATAGTTTTTCCAGATACAGACCGGCCTCATCCATCTCAGGGTCGATCTCTCCGGCTTTAGCGAAATGTTTTTTGCCCTCTTCCACATTTCCCGATTTAAAATGCGCCATCCCCATGTTGAATTGAATTGTCGCGCTACCGGGATCTATCTTGACCGCGATTTCATATTCTTTTAACGCCAGATCGATTTTATTTCGTTTGCGGTGAATGATCCCTTTGAGGTTGGGCGCGAATACATTGGAAGGGTCGGCCCTTTTAGTCTTTTCGAGAAAATAGATCGCGTCGTCGAACATGCCATGACTGTATAAAACCGAACAGGCTTCTTTGTAAATACCATAATCGCCGTTCGCCATTTCGCAGGCTTTGTTGAAAGGAAACTTTGCTTTTGACCCATCCGATTTATCAAGAAACGCTTTTCCAAGGGCCAGCCATCCATCAGCGTCTTTAGGCTCCATCCACTGTATGCGTTTTAAAACGTTTTGCGCCTCATCGCTATTACCCAATTTTTTGTAAATCACGATCAGATTGTAATGAGCTGAAAACAGTAGAGGCTCCATAGAAACGAAATTTCTCTGATCCGCGTTTTCGCCTCCTTTTATCTTTTTGCTGATTTTATCTTCGAGAAGCCTTATCGAATCGACAAAAAGATTGGCGGCTTTAATATAATTTGCGCTGTTAAATAACATCTCCCCAAGGTTATGCTTCAACTCTCCAGACCTTGGCCTGGTGGCGGAGGCTATTTCCAGCTCTTTTGTGGCTTCTTCAGTTTTTCCCAGCCGGTGGAGAACGGTAGATAGCAGTTCGTGCCCCTCGGTAGATCCGAAATCCTGTTTGATTACTTTGCGAAGCCAGTTTTCGGCTTCCGCGTAATTTTTGACTTTAAGGAAAAATCTGCCAAGCTCCAGGGGAACCAGAGTCGTCCAGTGGGAAATCGGCGTCAGCCTCTTGATTCGACCCCGGTATTTATTTTTCAGCGTTCCACTTAACATAAGAGCTTTTTCGTTGTCTAAAAGGGGGGCCTCTTCATTTAAAGCGCTGTTGACCTCTTTCCTGATTTCGGCGAGTTTACGCTTTGTGATATCGATGAATTTTTCTTTGACCATGCTGGGAGTGAAAGGCTTTATTATATAATCGTCCACTCCCGACTGGACGGCGGCGATGACGTTATCTTGAAGTTGCTCAGCTGTGATCATCACGAAGATGATCTCCTGCGTTCTTTTGTCTCGTCGAATCATTTGAAGAAGATCAAGCCCGGTGACCGGCTCCATGTTCCAGTCCACGATCGCAAGCTCGATCGGCTTTTTGCCGGCGTCTAGTGAAGCGATGACGATTTCAAACGCCTCCTGTCCGTTTTTCGCCTCTTCTATATTGGTGATTCCGATATCCCGCAACGTCAGCGAAACAGTTTTCCGCATCGGGCCCATATCGTCGACTACGATGCTCTGCATATCTGGTTTTCGCTATTTTCGCTAATTAGATAAACCCTGGCGCCTTTTACAGCCGATTGTAGCAGAAATGGATTTTTAGAGGTTCCCTATAACAGGGCTTCGCATTATCAAAGGATCACCGCTTATCACGCTAATTATGACGGTAAGATACCGCTCTGTTTTCAACTTGCGATGTTGGTTTTCGTAAACTTTTCACATCGGGAAAAATCTAAAGCCGGCTAGGGTTGCTTCAGATTTTTCAGATAAGCGTCCATTTCTTCAGAGCCGGGATCGTGTTCTTTAGCTTTCTTGAAAAACTCTTCGCTCTTATCTTCATGACCAGACTTGAAATGCGCCACTCCCAGATTGAAATATATTCCGGCGTTGTCCGGCTCAATTTTAACGGCGTTTTCATATTCTCTTATCGCCGCTGTATTGTTGTCGCGCATACGGTAGATGATGCCCTTTAAGTTGTATGAAAAAATATTGGACGGATTCGCTTCTTTGGCTTTATCGAGATATTCGATAGCCTCATCAAACATCTGATTTTTATAGAAAGTTGTGGCTATCTCCTCGTAAACCTCAGACAGGCCTTCGGAAAACTCATCCGCCTTTTTAAACGCGAATTTCACTTTTGAAAACTCAGACTTGACGATAAAAGCTTTGCCAAGCGCGATCCATCCTTGCCAGTCATCAGGCTCCATTGACCGTATCCGCAAAAGAACCTCTTCAGCCTCTTTCACTCTTCCAGTGGCCTTGTACGCCACCATAAGGTTGTAGTGGGCCGAAACCTGCGCCGGATCCAGCTGTACGGCGTCTTTAATATCGGTGACTGCTTCTTCTTTAAGCTCCGAGTCGTTTTGATCCTCGCCTTTGGCCAGTTTCGTCTCACCCCTCGCGCTTTTTGATTTGGCCATTTTTTTCTTGTCGTCTTTTTCTCTGAATATCCTTAGCGCGTCCGTTAACAGCTCTAGCGCTTTATCATAGTTTTTCCGTTTGAGGTAAGCTTCGCCCAGCTTTTGTTTCAGCTCGCCGGAATTGGGATTTTCCACAATGGCGATTTCCAGCTCTTTTACCGATTCCGGAATTTTCCCCATCCCGCGCAGAGCTCTCGATAACATGGCGTGCGCCTCCGAAACGCCGAAATCTACCGACAACGCTTGTCGAAGCCATATTTCGGCTTCTTTAAAATCATTAAACTTCATAAACAGTTTTCCAAGCTCTAACTGTACCAAGTAGGTCCAGTCGCAAAGAGGCGCAAATTTTAGAATTCTTGTTTTGAACCGCGCCATTTCGGAGGCGCCCCAGGATATAGCGCCTCCTGAGTCTATGACCGGCGCTTCGTTGTTGAAAAAATCATGCGCGTCTTTCCTGATTTCCGCGAGCCTTTTTTTTGTTACGTTAACAAATTTTTCTTTTACTATTTCCGGGGAGAAAGGTTTTATTATGTAGTCGTCAACGCCCGATTGGGCCGCTACGATTACGTTATCTTGAAGTTGCTCCGCGGTTATCATTATAAAAATAATATCTTTTATTTTTTCGTCGGACCTTACCATTTTCAACAGCTCAATCCCGGAGACTGGCTCCATGTTCCAGTCCACAATCGCAAGCTCTATTTCAGATCCGGCGTCGTTATAGCTGGCTTTTATCAGATCAAAAGCGTCTTTGCCGTTTTTCGCTTCTGATATGTTCTCAAAACCAAGATCTTTTAGCGTAAGTGAAACCGTCCGCCGCATAGGCCCCATGTCGTCAACAACGATACATTTCATAATTCAGCCATAATCCAGAGGTGTTTATTTATTGTTAAGGATATGCTTTCCACGATTCAGGAACGTCGGCGATTTGGGCGCTTTTATCCAACATGCGATATAGTTTTTTGTAGTAGCGGACGATCTTTTTAAGGTCATTTTCTGTAAATCTTGTTTCATTGTTTTCTTTCTCTGCGTTCCGGGCTTTCAACCGGTTTTCATGGCTATTAAGATATGAGGCGTATCTGCGTATCGCCTCGCGATAGCGCCTGAATCTCAGGCTCCACCATTCGCGCGCGCGTCCGCCTTTTAACGGCCCGGCGCCGGTTATACGCTTTAATGTAAACTCTTTTTTCTTCCCGTTAAATTTATAAATAAAATCATTAAGAAAACTTAATCCTATCACTCCGTCCATATCTTCACCAAGGTAAGGTGACACAGCCCCCTCCACATTGCGCGATATCGCTCCGCCGACATTTACGCTTTTAAACACGACCAGTCTGAGCCATGCTTCTCCATCTGCGGTCGAGACCGGATATCTGGGGGCGCCGCCAATATCTTTGAACCCTATGCGCCGGGCCATTTTTTCGGAAATTATTGTAAAGCTTGAACCAGTGTCGACGACCAGCTCGGCTGTGGCTCGCCCGTTGATAACCACTTTCACAGCGAAACTCAGCCCCTTCGAAACAAGAGGAACCGCAACTTCGTCAAAACTTCTGGCCGCTTCCTGCGCTTCGGCGCCGGGGATCGCGACAATAAATATTAAGAAAAAAATCGAAGCGAAACAATTGCTGGCGCCAGCTACAATGCGAGCCTTTGCCCGGCGCGAATTCATTTTGACTTCAATTTGTCGCGCCAGTTTTCGAGCCCGGATTGCGTCGCGCCTTTCCAGGCGGGAAAGCCCCCGGAGAGCACGGATATTTTTTTAAACCCCTCGGAAGCGAGGAAAAAGCCGATTTCACTGGCGGCGACACCGCCGTCGTCCACAAGAACAATCGGCCAGTCCCTGTCGAGGTCGTTGACGTGGCGATGAACAACCTTCGACGGGATACAGTTTGAGCCAGGGATATGCGCCTGCCCGAAATCTTTCGGAATCCTGATATCCAGAACAAACACATGCCTTTTATCATCCAGCGTTTTCTTAAGCTCATCGGGTTGTATCACAACATAACCTGCGTCATGGTGGATTATTAAAGCCGGATCATTTTTCATATCCTCTTCGAGATATTCGATCCTCTCCACGCCCAGGTATCCTGCGCCTTTGAAAAGATAAAAAGGCGTGGCTATTACCCCGTCGTCTTTCGCCTGTTTTTCAAGGATGGCTAGTCTTGAGGCGAATCGATCAGATTCAAGAGCTTCTCTAAGCTCGGTTTCGTCGAACTCAAGGAATTTCAGGCTCTCGATGACATCCGAAGTCTCCGCGATATCCCCGCCGTTTATCCACCGCATGGCGAAAACCAGATTTATATATTTTAACCCCAGCATTTTTTCGTTCGCCAGAAACAACCCCCGGCGGACTTTGGCCGAATCTTGCGGTTTATCTATATAGTTTAGCTTACGTCCCGCTTTTTTGGAGAGCCGCTCTATGTCGGCCTTGTAGTAATTGCGGACAGACTCGTCTTCAGAGAAAACCCCCGACCTGTCGAACGAGGCGAGGGGCAAATACTCTATTTCTATTTTGTAGTTTTGCGAGAGATTTTTAACGGCTGGCGTTACGATAAAACTGTAGGGGTCGTTAAATGAAAAATAGAATTTTACTCTCTCTTTGCCGGAAGAATCGTTCATATCCTGCTTCGCCGCTTGATAAAATACTTATTAATCTATTGTAACTGATTCGCGCCCCGCTTCGGAGCTACTTTGGTTTTTTTCCACCACCATCGCCGTTCCGCCCGCCACGGCGGCCGGCATCAGGAGAAAATGAGCCAGCGGGATTAAAAGAGTGATCCCGACAGCCGCCCCGAACCCCATAGTCAGGCCCGGCGCCGCGAATATATATCCGCGCTTTGCGTTAAAATCAAGCCCGCGCCTGTCGAGGATGTAGCCTGTGAACTCGTAAGCCATCACAAACGCTATAAAAAGCGGATTGAGAATCACGAATAAAGCCTGCCCCACTACCGGAATAAGGTTAAGGATTAAAAGGGCGCCCTGACACACAAGGAAGACGGCCATCTTTTTCGATTCCGATTTTATGAGCGTACCCGCCCATTGCATAAACGGAAGCCCGGCCTCCTCCAGTTTTCCCGTAAGCTTCCGCTCCACCGCCGCCGAAAGCATGTCGTTAAAAGGGCTTGCGACTATAAGCCCCACCGCCACAAAGCCAAATAGCACAGCCAATATCGACACAACAAAAAGAAGGACACCGGCCAGTGTGGAAATGGCGGCCCAGTACCACGCGTGTGACGATTGCTCGAACACCCGTGACGAAATGTAGTAAGCGATGGTGTTGAACGAAAAGAAAAACAGGATAAAAAGCGAGGTGTTCACAATAATGGGGGCGATGGCGTATTTAAACAGGCTCCAGCCGGAGAAAATCAGCTTTACTCCCCTGATTAGGTAGAAAAATCCTTTGACCGCGCTCAGCGTCTGTTTAATAGGCATAATCGTCATCGGCATTGTATCAGAGGCGGGATAGTAATTGATTGTCATGTGGTCGAAAGCGAAGTAATGTATACCATTATTATAAATGATCGACGCAATAAGGAGATTGAAGTGGGCGTATCGACCGAGACGAAAACCGTGACCGAAAACTACAAAGTAAAAGATATATCCCTGGCCGATTTTGGCCGGAAGGAAATAGATATCGCCGAGCAGGAGATGCCCGGCCTGATGGCCACCCGCAAAAAATATGGGAAGGACAAGCCGTTAAAAGGCGCCCGGATCACCGGAAGCTTGCATATGACTATCCAGACCGCCGTGTTGATAGAGACGCTGGTTGAGCTTGGGGCCGATGTCCGGTGGGCTTCTTGCAACATCTTCTCCACCCAGGATCACGCCGCCGCCGCCATAGCCGCCACGGGCGTTCCGGTCTTTGCCTGGAAAGGGGAGACGCTGGAGGAATATTGGTGGTGCACAAAGCAGGCGCTCAGTTTTCCGGGAGGAAAAGGCCCGGAGTTAATCGTAGACGACGGAGGGGACGCGACGCTGGTGATACACCGGGGCCACGCTTCTGAAAAAGACCCGTCCATCCTCGACGAGCCGACCAGCAACCGGGAGCTTGCGGTCATCAACGAGCTTATAAAAAAGACCAACAAACAAGAGCCTGGTTTCTGGGGCGATATTGTGAAGGATTGGCGCGGCGTCTCCGAGGAGACGACCACGGGAGTTCACAGGCTTTATCATATGATGGAAAAAGGGGAGCTGTTGGTTCCGGCCATAAACGTCAACGATTCGGTGACGAAATCGAAATTCGATAATCTCTACGGTTGCAGGGAATCGCTGGTGGACGGGATCAAACGGGCCACCGACGTGATGGTCGCAGGCAAAGTGGCGCTGGTGTGCGGGTATGGCGACGTGGGCAAAGGATGCGCCCAGGCGCTGGAAGGCTTGAAGGCGAGGGTGATGGTGACCGAAGTCGATCCGATATGCGCCTTGCAGGCCTCTATGGCCGGATACCGGGTGTTGACGCTTGAGGACGCCTTGCCGGAGGCGGATATCTATGTGACCACTACAGGCAATATGGACATCATTACGCTTTCGCATATGAAGGGGATGAAAGATCAGGCCATCGTCTGTAACATCGGCCATTTCGACAACGAAATTCAGGTAGACGCCTTAAACGATTACAAAGGCGCAACGAAAATCAATATCAAACCTCAGGTCGACCGGTACGATTTCGACGACGGCCATTCCATCTTTATGCTGGCAGAAGGCAGGCTGGTCAACCTGGGGTGCGCGACAGGGCATCCCAGCTTTGTGATGAGCAACTCGTTTACAAACCAGACGCTGGCGCAGATAGACCTGTGGCAAAACGGACGCGACATCGGGGTCTACGTCCTGCCGAAAAAACTGGATGAGGAAGTGGCCAGGCTCCATCTTGAAAAGGTTGGCGCGAAACTTACGAAACTTTCAAAAGAGCAGGCCGACTATATCGGCGTCCCCGTCGAAGGCCCGTTCAAACCGGAGATGTACCGGTATTAAGCGCCTGCTTTTATAAGTTTTTGGAGTAAAATAATAAAAGGTTTTAGTAGGGGTTCCCTTATGAAGCTTCGGGTGGTTATTGAGAAAGATGAGGAAGGCTTTTTTACAGCCGAAGTTCCTTCTCTTCCCGGTTGTCTGTCGCAGGGAAACACAGAGGATCAGGCCATCGCCAACGTAAAAGAAGCGATTGAGGGATGGCTGGAAGTAATGGAATCAAAGAGGAAGATAGATAAATCTCAGGCCGTTGAAATACAGGTGTAATGGGGGAGCCGATCCGTCTTTGCTCCGGAGCCGAAGCGGTTCGTAAATTCAGCAAGGCCGGATGGGCGGTCTCCCGCAGTAAAGGCTCGCATGTCATGCTGGTAAAGCAGGGATATCAATGGACTTTATCGGTTCCGCAACACAAAAAACTTGGGCCGGGTTTGCTAAAGAAACTTGTACGGCAGGCGGAGTTGGACGCCGATGAATTCAACGCGCTTTAATAAACAACAACTGTTACCTCAAGGCTTGTTATAAAAACCTCTTCGGGTAGCCTTTTTTCCACTTCGCTGGAGTCAGCCGTTTCAAAAAAAAGCTCCACCGCTTCCTGAAGATTTTTTCTGGCCTCGTCTATGGAGCCGCCCTGGCTGGCGATATCCAGATCGGCGCAAAGCGCAACGTATCCCTCCCCTTCTTTTTCTATGATGGCGGTAAGTTTATGAGTCTTTTTCATAACGGGTATATTATATCATTCATTACCTCCTGCCGTCATTGTGAGCGATAGACTCAGAAGTAAGCTGTTTTATTGATCGGGTATCTTTAGCTTAATTAGTCGCTCCAAAAGATTTTGATATTGATAAACAGCTTTTAATATTTCTTTAGTGAATTCAATTCCTACTTCAATCTCTTCTTTATTAATTTTGCTAAATGTTTTTGATTCTATGTGAGCAACGTCATTACCTAGTAATCTCAAATGATTCATACCAGAAATTAGCTCTTTGGGGATTATTATTTTATCTCCCAATTTCCGTATTTTTTTCTTAAGATTTTCATCCGTGATATTACGTTCAGCACATATTTCTTCTAGAGTTTTTCTTATCATGATAGCCGAAGATATAAAACACTCATTAGCATGGCATTTAAGCGCCTCTTCAAATGTTGTAGCAACAGCGCTTGGAATGGATTCTTTGTTAAAATCTATTAATGCTGGAGGATAAATATACAATGCTTTATCACCGTTCTGCTTGTGGTAAGACAAGATGAAAAATATAAGGCAAAAACATTGATCATTAGGACAACGTCTTAATCCAGTATCGTAAAATAATTCCGGACCATCAATTCTCTTGTCTGACATACCAGGAATATCTGCAAGAGTTGCATTTTGCCCGCATTTGGGACATTTTGCAGAAATGATTGTATTGGGAATCTTGTTTTCAAGCTATCATATGGACTGATATAGCGTATATAGTTATAATGGTAGACATGATAAAGTCTTTCTCATCCAAAGCCACTAAACGGCTTTTTGAAAAGGGTGAGGCTGTCGGATTTCTTAAGCCAATAGAAAGTCAGGTTAAAAGGAAGTTGGCCATGCTCCATTATACGACGAGCCTCAATGACTTGCGATTAGCGCCAGGAAACAAGCTTGAAGCTCTGAAGGGCGGAAGGAAAGGGCAATGGAGCATTAGGATTAATAAACAATACAGAATATGTTTCAGGTTTGAAAAGAGCGACGCATACGAGGTTGAGATAACAGATTACCATTAAAAATTAGTAACACGGAGGGAATCATGCCAGTAAAAAGCGCTGGATTCCAGCTTGAGCATCCCGGAATAATTCTCTGGGAGGAGTATTTACAGCCAAGAGAAATTACACAGACCCGGTTTTCCCGCGATATCGACATCAGCTTTACAAGAGCGAACGAGCTTTTAAACGGGAAGCGCGGTTTCACGCCCGACACGGCGCTTCGGGTCGCCAAATATCTTGGCATGTCGGCTGAGTTCTGGATGAACTGGCAGGGCGCTTACGATTTGCAACGGACGGAGAAAGCCAAAAGGGGCGAATATAAAAAAATCCCTGTGGCGGGCTGAGTTAACTGCGCTTGCTCATTCTCACAACCCTCTCCTCAATAAGGAGGGGGAGTTTTTCTAATGACGCTCCTATCGCCGCCCCATGCGCTTTAAAGTCCGGCTGATTTTTTAAGCGCGGCTGATTTGTCGGTTTTCTCCCAGGTAAACTCCGGCAACTCCCGTCCGAAATGGCCGTAAGCCGCCGTTTTCTGGTAAATCGGCCTGCGAAGATCGAGAGTCTTTAAAATGCCGAACGGTGTCAGGTCGAAATGCTTTTTAACTATATCGTGGATTTTCTCCTGGTCGATCTTGCGTGTCCCGAACGAATCTACCAGAAGTGACACAGGCTCCGCCACGCCGATAGCGTAGGCAAGCTGGACTTCGCATTGATCCATGATCCCTCCAGCCACAAGGTTTTTGGCGATATAGCGGGCCATGTAGGAGGCCGACCTGTCTACTTTGCTTGGGTCTTTGCCGGAAAAGGCGCCGCCGCCATGAGAGCCCATGCCGCCGTATGTGTCCACGATTATCTTCCGCCCAGTGAGGCCAGTGTCGCCGTGCGGCCCGCCGACGATGAACCTGCCGGTAGGATTGATGTGGTATTTGATCTTCTTTTCCCTGAACAACTCAGGGGGGAGAGTCGGTTTGATAACTTTCTCTATCACCTCGTCCCTCAGCTTTTCCTCCGACACATCTTCGGTATGCTGGGTGGATATAACAACCGTGTCGATATAACTCGGTTTTTTGTTTACATACTGTATGGTCACCTGCGATTTGCTGTCTGGGCATAAAAAAGGCAGAGTCCCGTCCTTTCTCAATTTTGCGAGCCGGATCAGCAGATTGTGGGCCAGCAGTATCGGCATCGGCATATATTCCGGCGTTTCGTTGGTGGCGTAACCGAACATTATGCCCTGGTCGCCGGCGCCCTGCGCCTCTGCGGTGTCCCGCACCACGCCCTGGGCGATATCGGGCGACTGGCCGTGCATCGCGTTTAAGACCGAGCAGGACTTAAAATCGAAACCTAAAGATGAATCATTGTATCCAATCTCTTTAACTACGCCGCGCGCGATTTCATCCACGCTGAATTTTACCTTCGGATCGCAGGTAAACTCGCCGCCCACGAGAATAAGGCCGGTAGTGCAGAATGTCTCGCACGCCACCCTGGCCATCGGGTCCTGCCCGATGATAGCGTCTAAAACAGCGTCGGATATCTGGTCGGACACCTTGTCAGGATGCCCTTCGGAAACGGACTCGGACGTGAAAAGATAGTTTATTCGTCCCATTTTTCTTCCATAACAGATTTTTCGATTTAATCGGAGAATTGTATCAAAGATCGGGCTGGAAGCAAGTCAATAAAAATTTATGCGCTCATAAAAATAAAACGATGGTACACTTGTACCCATTGATCCGATCCGTTTTAATTGCGTTTTATTAAAATAAGGGCACCTCTAAAAATTGCTTTCGTAGCGAAATCGAGCGAAAAGTCGTCAGGCGAGACTGCGAGAC
>ENA-ORDP01001100-ORDP01001100.1-marine-sediment-metagenome-genome-assembly--contig:-NODE-1100-length-15461-cov-4.156952_pt1 | contig 15461 bp, 16 predicted proteins | sample MGYA00248627_ERZ508539 | MGnify/ENA primary metagenome ERZ508539 (study PRJEB26208, sample SAMN05571518) | marine sediment metagenome | biome: deep sea; feature: Hydrothermal vent; material...
AACTGGCGACCCCAACCTTGGCAAGGTTGTGCTCTACCAACTGAGCTATTCCCGCGTGGAGGGCGTATTGTAGTCAGGACGCCGACGGTGTCAAGATGTAGCGCCACCCCTTGTAGTGGTTTTTATTGAGCTACCCTTTACCAACCAGGCTTGACCAGGAAGCACGCAAATAGACGACCATTGACCACAGGGTCAGGATGGTAGCGATATACAGGAATATATAGCCGACAATACTCGGGTCAAATGAGCCAATGGGTTCGTCATAGAGTAAAAAACCGATCGCCATGAGCTGGCTGGCGGTCTTCATTTTACCGATGAAGCTGACCTTGACCTTGGTTTGCGCCCCGACCTTGGCCATCCACTCGCGCAGGGCCGATATCGTAATCTCCCGACCGATGATCACGATAGCGGGGAACATCATTAATAATCCAGGATGGGTGCTTACCAATAAAATGATGGCCGTGGCGACCATGAGTTTATCCGCAACGGGATCTAAAAATTCACCAAACGCCGATTGCTGCTTGAGCATGCGAGCCAGAAAACCATCGACCCAGTCACTGAGGCCCGCCAGGAAAAACATCGAGACCAGGACAAGGCTTTTGTGGGGATAATCCGGGAGGATAAAGGCCAGCACAAATACCGGAATGATGATGATCCGAAAAAAGGTAATCAGATTAGGGATGGTGAAGGGTATGCCTTTCATGTCATTTCGTTACTTGTTGTCCGGATGAAAACGGTCATAAATCCTGCCTGCCAATTGTTTACTGATGCCGGGCACACTGGCCAGGTCGTCCACTCCTGCCCTGGACACTTCCTGCAAGCCACCAAAATGGGTTAACAAGGTCTGGCGCCGTTTGGGGCCAAGCCCTTCAATCTCTTCCAGCACGGATCTGGTGCGTTTCTTTTGGCGCCGGTTGCGGTGTCCACTGATAGCAAACCGATGTGCTTCATCACGAATTTGCTGAATCAGGTGTAACGCCGGTGAGTCTGCTGGCAGTATAAACTCCGTCTGTTGCTCGGACAAGCAACCCGACAGGATGAGTGTTTCCATGCCCGCTTTGCGAGTTGGGCCTTTGGCGACACCCACTAAAAGTGTGTTGGCAATTTGTAGCTCGTCAAATACTTGCTGGGTGCGTGACAGTTGTCCTTTGCCGCCATCAATAAACAAAATATCCGGAAGTTTTTCTGTTGCGTCGTGCGCTTTGCGATAACGTCGCATTAACGCCTGTTCTATGGCAGCATAATCATCGCCTGGGGTAATACCTTCAATATTATAGCGTCGGTAATCAGACTTAATCGGACCTTCGTGGCCAAAGACCACGCAGGATGCGACTGTGGCCTCGCCCATGGTGTGACTGATATCAAAACACTCCAGTCGTGTTGGGTTTTCCTCTAGACTGAAAACCTCTCGTAATTGTTCAAAGCGTTTGAGTAAACTGGTGTTGGTGGCCAGCCGGGACGAGACCGCCAGCTCCGCATTGTTTTTTGCCATGGCTATCCATTTGGCGCGACGGCCTCTGAGATTGAAACGGATATCTATTTTTTTCCCCGTTTGCGTCGAAAGCAATTCGGACAATAACGCCATGTCGGGCACCGCTTCTGAAATCAGGATGGTGGCCGGTAGGCCTTGTTGGTTTGTTGTCGTCGCGCCTAGGTAGTGCTGGGATAAAAAAGCATTGACTAAGTCGGCTGTCTCTTCCGATACGGATTTTTTCGGATAAAATGCCTTATTACCAAGATTATGTCCACCGCGAATCCTGAATAACTGCACACAACTCACCCCTGATTTTGTTGCTGCTGCGATCACATCGTAATCGCCCCCGCCTTCACTGATGTATTGCTTTTCCTGTATGCGTCTTAAACTAGTTATTTGATCGCGCATGCTAGCGGCGAGTTCGTAATTGAGTCTTTCTGCGGCCTTTTCCATCTGCGTGATCAGTATATTGTTTAATTCGGTACTTTTCCCTTCGAGAAACATCACGACATGTTTAACCTCGTCAGCGTAGGCTGTTTCGTCAATCAACCCAACACAGGGTGCGCTACAACGTTTGATCTGATATTGCAGGCAAGGTCGTGAGCGATTTTTATAGAAACTCTCAGAACATTGTCGAACGGAAAAAACCTTTTGCATCAGCGCTAATGCCTCACGCACGGCACCTGCGCTTAGATAGGGACCGAAATAGCGCCCCTTACCTTTTCGGGCGCCACGATGAAATCGCAGTCGTGGGAAAGCCTGATCCATTGATATGTAGATGTAGGGGTAACTTTTATCATCACGATACAAAATATTATATCGAGGCAGGTGTTCTTTAATTAAATTATTTTCGAGTAACAATGCCTCGCTTTCGGTATGCGTGACGATAGTTTCTATATTATCGATATGTTTGACTAAAGATGCCGTCTTGGCGTCGGCGTGTTTTTTCTGAAAGTAGCTGGAGACGCGTTTTTTGAGGTTAATCGCCTTACCAATATAAACAAGGTCACCGTCGGCATTAAACATGCGATAAACGCCAGGCAATTGAGGCAGCGTTTTTAATGTTTCCTTGATCTTAGCTGGGATCTTGGCTGGGTTCTTATCGTGGACCTTGTCGGTATGTTCCATGTCGGGTGTATTGGCCTGAGGTGCATCAGTTGGACACATATCATTTGTCGAGTACTTTGCGGATATCTTTAAATACTTTATGAAACAATGGCGTAGTTAAGCGTTTGGTCTGCGTATTATAGCGGCTACAGTGATACGAGGTAAATAATTTGAGGCCATTGCGTAAATCATAAGCAAGATTATGGCCGAAGGGAAAGTCTTTTTTTCTCAGTTCAAGCGCACTCAAAACAGAGTTATGCGCAATACCTCCCAGCACCAGAATACACGTACCCTTTTTGAGTCCCGCAATCTCTGCGGCAAGAAATTGATTGCAGGTCTTCACCTCGGCACCAACTGGTTTGTTTTCGGGTGGCAAACACTTAACCGCGTTGGTGATTCGGCATTGCTTGAGCTTTAAGCCATCATCCAGTGATACAGACTCGGGTTTGTTGCTAAAGCCAAATTTATGCAGCGTCTCATACAAAATTATTCCTGCATGATCCCCGGTAAAAGGACGGCCGGTTGCATTTGCGCCGTGCATGCCGGGCGCAAGACCAACGATTAGTAATTTCGGATTAGTCACGCCAAAGGGGGGAACCGGAAGCGCATGGTAATCGGGGTGTTTCTTTTTCACCGAGCACAGAAAATCTGCAAGCCGTGGACATTGCTTACAATCTAAATCAAATATGGTTTGTGTCATGCAGCCGATTCGCCTGGAAGATTACAGGAAGGTTAATGATCGCTCTGCTGGATAATACCATGACTAATCGCCAAACGGGCTAATTCGACGTCGGTCTGGATTTGTAGTTTGGTAAACAGACGGTGACGATAGGTGCTGATTGTTTTCGGACTGAGGCACAGGCTATCCGATATGTCATTGGTTTTTCTGCCATCTAATACCATCATCATGACTTGTAATTCTCTTTCAGAAAGTTCCTGAAAAGGAGATTGTTCTTCGTCTGTTTTGGTCCCGGCGAGTGCGAGTTGCTGTGCAATTTCCGGCGTGATGTATCGACGGTTCGCGGTGACTTCCCGGATAGCATGAACCATTTCAGTTATCTTGCAGCCCTTGGTCAAATACCCTGCCGCACCGAGTTTTAGAAGTGTCTGCGCCAGGACTTCATCTTCATTCATCGTGACGATGATGACTTTGATGCTGTCATCACGTTGCAGGATTTTTTTAGTGGCCTCGATGCCGCCCATGCCCGGCATATTAATATCCATCAACACGACATTAATACTTTCGTCTCTGCAGGTAGAGACCGCCTCCTCGCCTGAGGTCGCCTCAAAAATAGCGCTGAGATCAGCTACATCTTCCAGCAGTCGACGCATCCCGGTACGGACCAGGTCGTGATCATCAGCGAGTAGTAGATTTATCATCGAGTTAGCTCCACTGGCCGATTTTATACTTAGTATGCTTACTTAAATCACTCGATGGGGGGTGATTGGTGTCGATTATACGTTATTAAGCCGCCTGTTGTTCACGGTTTAAACAATGGCCAGGAAGAAATCATTTATAAACATTACTTTATTTATTGAAAAAGCCCCAAAAAGGGGCTTTTCTTATTTTGGCGGAGAGGGTGGGATTCGAACCCACGGAGGGTTGCCCCTCGTCGGTTTTCAAGACCGGTGCATTCGACCAAGCTCTGCCACCTCTCCGAAACTGATATTTTGGTCTTCCCCGTTGTGCCGACAGTAAGTTGAAATTCATCTTTCTCGTCATTACATAGTTAACAAGGCGCTTACATACGTCACACTGGCACGGGCGAAGGCTGCGCAGCATACCCGACTCCCCCGGGAAAATCTAGCGAAAATCTAGCCTTTACAACAACTTGCCATTGACTCTAAGTGCTTGATATTCGGAACCAGTCAGGTATGCTGTTGTCTATTGAGTATCGTATTTTTATGGATTTTTAGAGAGGTAAATCATGTACAACAGTCAATCCACGGTCACGCGACCGAGCGAATCAGTACTTACGACAAACAAGCTCGTCAAAAACACTTATATCTTGCTGTCGATGACCGTGCTTTTCAGTGGGGTTATCGGTTATTTCGTCATGCAGGCGGGACTGCCCTACCCTGGTTTTGTAGTCTACCTCGTGGGTGTCATTGGGTTGTTTATGCTTACCCGCTGGTTACGAAACAGCGCGATGGGGATCCTCGCTGTTTTTGCGCTAACTGGTTTCCTGGGTTATATCGCCGGTACCGCGCTTGCGCCCTTGTTACAGGTCGCTAATGGAGCCGATGTCATTCTGTACGCATTCGGCGGAACGGGCGTGATCTTCCTGGGATTATCGGCCTATGCACTAACCACACGTAAAAGCTTCAACTTTCTGGGCGGGTTTTTATTTGCTGGCATATTGATTCTACTGGTTGCCACGGTTGCAAATTTCTTTCTTGAACTGACGGCGATATCGCTCGCGATTTCTTCAGTTGCAATCCTTATCTTTAGTGGCTATATCCTTTACGATACAAGTCGCATGGTTCACGGTCACGAGACAAACTACATTACGGCCACAGTAAACTTGTATATAAACATATGGATGCTCTTTATGAATCTCGTCAATCTGCTCATGATGCTCTCGGGCAATGACTAGATAGCCCTGTTTTTTTGGAATAAGCCTCGGTTCTTCCGGGGCTTGTTTTTTTGGCCCTGAAAAATTAGCAAAATTAAAAATTGGCGAAATGGAAAATTGGGAAAAAATAGTATCGGCCATCATTATTGGCGCGCTAGTTATTTTTGCACTACCGCGACTCAAACAATTGTTAGCGCAAGAGAAGCAGGAAAACGAAGAAAAAGACTGGAAAGGATTTATTTTTCCAATCGCGTTGGTTGTTATATTTGTGATAATCCTGATTATGGCAGTGCGATAACATCAAAGCCACAATATTTTCGTAACACGTCTGGCACGCGGATACTTCCATCTTTGTTCTGATAATTTTCCACAATGGCCACCAGCGTTCTGCCAACGGCCAGGCCTGAGCCATTAACCGTATGCACTAATTCAGGTTTGCCAGTCTCCGGGTTGCGCCAACGTGCCTTTAAACGACGCGCCTGAAAGTCGCCAAAGTGACTGCAAGATGATATTTCGCGGTATGTATTCTGACTCGGTATCCAGACTTCAAGATCGTAGGTTTTGGTTGCGGAAAAGCCTAAATCACCCGTACATAAATTCACGACCCGGTACGCCAGCCCCAAACGTTTTAACACCTCTTCCGCGTGTGCGGTAAGTTCTTCATGCACCGCAACTGAATTTTCAGGTTTAACGATCTGCACCATCTCAACTTTTTCAAACTGGTGCTGGCGAATCATACCACGCGTATCTTTGCCGTAGGAACCCGCTTCACTCCGGAAACAGGGCGTATGACAGACGTATTTCCCTGGCATGTCATCCTCTTCGATAATGGTGTCACGAACAATATTAGTGACCGGGACTTCGGCGGTTGGAATCAAATAGAGGTCATGTTCTGATCGAAGTTTAAATAAGTCTTCTTCGAATTTCGGTAATTGCCCGGTTCCTCGCAGTGAATCTGCATTCACAATATATGGCACATAAGTCTCTGTGTAACCATGCTCCTCGGAATGCAGATCGAGCATGAACTGAATTAAAGCACGATGTAGTCTCGCGACTTGATGGCTCATAATAGCAAAACGTGAACCGGTTATTTTAACCGCAGTTTCAAAATCCAGTTGACCGAGTTGTTCGCCCAGATCAACATGATCTTTAATCTCGAAGTCAAACGTCGGTTTCGACCCCCAGGCCCGAATTTCAACGTTATCATTTTCATCTTTGCCTTCTGGTACTGAATCATGAGGAATGTTCGGTACGTTCATTATGATCGCGTTAAGCTCAGACTGGATGACCTGTAGCTCAGTTTCAGTCGCCTTTAGCGTATCACCCAAGTTGGATACTTCATCAAGTAGCGTCTGAATCTCTTGCCCTTGTGCCTTGGCGTTGCCGATGTTTTTCGACTTACTCTTGCGCTCGGCCTGCAAGTTCTGGGTTTTTATCTGTACCGACTTTCGATGTTCTTCAAGATCAGAAATTTTCCGGCAATCGAGTTCAAAGCCTCGACGTGCGAGCTGTTGAGTTGTTTCTTTGATGTCTTGTCGAAAACATTTTGGATCTAACATTAATGAACCTTTAAATTTTTTTATGAATTTATTTCTGCGATCCAGCGCACCATGTGCCCGGGTTTAATAATTTCCTGTAAATGGTGCCAGATTTCATCGATCTTTTCCGGGTCATCGAAAAACTCAACAACCACAGGTAGATTCAACGACAAATCAAGAATCTCGGCGCCGTGAATGACACCGGATTCGCCGAATCCGGTAATGCCTCTGAAGACAGTTACACCACGCAATTTTTCCCAGTCCCGCAGACGCTTTATCAGCGTCTTTAGCTGGCCTTCCCCCTCGGTTAAATAGATTCGAACCATTGTAATATTTGTGTTCATAATTGCCTCGCGATGAGTATGCCGATCCATGCGGCAAGTAAACAGATCGTAACACTTAGTAAAATATTTGCTGCTGCCTTAATCATTTCGCCGCTTTCAATCAAGTTGAAAGTTTCAAGCGAGAATGTTGAAAATGTAGTGAAGGCACCGAGTATTCCAATAATAATAAATGCTCGCCATTCTGGCCCCAGGCTTAACCGCTCCAACAAGGTAATGTAGCCGAACCCGATCAACAGTGAGCCCAGTACGTTTACGGTCAAGGTACCATAGGGAAACCCCCGACCGAAAAGGGCATGCACACCATTCGATACACCGAATCGCATGATGGCGCCAATGGCACCTCCTGCTGCTATAAAGATAAGTTGTTGCATATCATTTAGGTCATAAAGATCCAAAAATGGAATTGTACGAGGTTTTCATTTACTTATGAATGGCTCAGGTTCTGATTAGCTGGTTTTTTTATCAAGATCTCTAAGAAAGGCGAGTCGTTCGCTAATTTTTAGTTCAAGACCATAAGGTAGTGGTTGGTAATACCGAGTCGGATCAATACCCTCTGGAAAATAGTTTTCACCTGCCGCATAGGCATGAGGTTCATCATGCGCATAGCGGTATGTTTTGCCATAGCCCAGCTCATCCATCAATTTGGTCGGGGCATTGCGCAGGTGCAGCGGTACGTCGGCACTGCCCGATTGTTGGATATCTTTTTTGGCCTGGTTGAAGGCTTTGTATACGGCATTGCTCTTGGGCGTACAGGCGAGATAAATAATAGCCTGGGCAATCGCCAACTCGCCTTCCGGGTGCCCCAGGCGCTCCTGTACATCCCAGGCATTCAAGGCCAGTTGCAGACCACGGGGGTCGGCATTGCCAATATCTTCACTGGCCATTCGCACCACACGCCTTGCTATATATAATGGGTCACATCCACCATCCAGCATACGCACAAACCAGTACAGTGCCGCATCCGGGTTTGACCCTCGAACCGATTTATGCAGCGCAGAGATGAGATCATAAAAGGCTTCGCCCTGTTTGTCGAAACGACGGTAACTTTGTTGCAGCACATCTTTGAGAATGGTCTGGTTGATTCGTTTTTTACCCTCGGCCTCCTCGGCGAGATCAACGGCTATCTCCAGTAAATTTAGCGCCCGACGAGCATCACCATCGACAACCGCCGCCAACCTGTCGAGACTCTGATCGTCGATATCAATTTTTTGACCTGCCAGTCCTTTTTCCTGATCATTTAGTGCGCGTTGAAGAACCTGCCTGATATCGTCAGGCTCTAAAGCTTTTAAAACATACACACGTGCACGGGACAATAACGCATTATTAAGTTCAAACGATGGGTTTTCGGTGGTAGCGCCGATGAACGTGACTGTGCCATCCTCGACAAAAGGTAAAAATGCATCTTGCTGTGCCTTATTGAAACGATGTACTTCGTCAACAAATAAAATACTCTGTTGCTGATAGATGAGTTGCGCCTCTTTAGCCTGATCAATTGCGGCGCGAATATCCTTAACGCCTGACAATACCGCCGAGAGCGTAAGAAATTTTGCGTTGCATTGTTCGGCAATAATTCTGGCAAGCGTTGTTTTACCCGTTCCTGGCGGTCCCCAGAAAATCATCGAGTGTAACTTACTTTGTTCTATGGCTTGTTGCAGTGGTTTGCCCAGTGCAACAAGGTGTTGCTGGCCAAAAAAATCGTTCAACCTCGTTGGCCGCATACGATCAGCCAGTGGTTTATATAGACCAGTATCCTGGGATGTGAACAGATCTTCAGTTGTGACGCTCATGGCACATCTCAATTATCGTTTGTAACATCACCGATCACATCAACCCCCTCTGGCGGCGTGAAAGTGAACGTAGCCGGGCTGATTTCCGGGTTATACTGTAATTCACTAAATCTTAAGCGCGTGCGCTGTCCAAACGAATCGTATAACTCCATGACATAAAGATTTTTGCCGGTAAAACCAAGCCGAACATGATCAAACTGACTATCGGCATTTTTTGGGGTCAGGTAAAACCAGCCAATATTTTTTTTCTTGCCTTGCCATTGAATAACATAGGCCTTGCTGAGTTCAGAGGGGTTACCGAGAATAATGGCGGGCGAATTGGCAAGCAGACCTTCCTGTTTTTTTACTGTTACCTGCTCAAGATCTTCGTCATAACTCCACAGACGTTCGCCATCCGCAACATAAACCTGTTTATAGGGTTTATTATAATCAAGCCGGAACTTATCCGGGCTTAAGACATAAATAGTACCTGTGCTTTCCTCCGGTTCCTGAGTCGATTCAATAAATACATATTGCTCAAACACCGCCGTCATCGATTTAATATGACCAAGATAATCATTCAGTGATGCCGCCAGCGTAGTGAAACTCAGGCACGATAAAAACAATAACAAAAAAATTCGGTAGATATACATAGTCAATCTAATTCAATCCTTCGGTGGTGGTGGCGCTAATACTTCACGATTTCCGTTTGATTCCTGCGGACTAACCACGCCCGCGGCCTCCATCGCTTCGACCATGCGTGCAGCACGGTTGTAACCAATTTTAAGGCGGCGCTGAACCCCTGAAATAGAGGCCCTGCGTGTCTCCGTAACAATCTGCACCGCTTGATCATATAATGGATCGGACTCATCACTTTGACCATTCGAATCAATACCGGCAAGGCTGGCTACCTGTGAAGGGTCGCTTGGCCCGGTTAAGACATCTTCTTCATATTGTGGTTCGCCGCTTTCTTTTAAATAGCCTACGACACGATGAACCTCATCATCGGATACGAAAGCGCCGTGTACACGAATGGGTACACCCGTGCCTGCCGGCAAGTACAACATATCACCATGACCGAGTAATGATTCTGCGCCTTGCTGATCGAGGATGGTTCGTGAATCAATTTTTGAAGAGACCTGGAAGGCAATCCGGCAAGGTATGTTGGCTTTAATTAAACCTGTTAATACATCGACGGAAGGTCGTTGCGTTGCCAAAATCAAATGTACACCCGATGCCCGTGCTTTTTGTGCCAGGCGAGCAATCAGTTGCTCGACCTTTTTACCCACCAACATCATCATGTCAGCCAGCTCGTCAACAATAACAACGATGTAGGGTAACTTCACCAACTCCGGTGCCGGTTCTTCCGATTCCTTTGAGTGTAGTGGATCGGGGATCGGCTCACCTTTTTCTTTGGCTTCGAGCACTTTGCGATTATAACCCGCAATGTTTCGAACCTTGAGCGCAGCCATTAATTGGTAACGTCGATCCATTTCCGCCACACACCAACGCAGCGCATTGGCGGCATCTTTCATATCGGTCACAACCGGGGCCAGCAAGTGAGGAATACTTTCGTAGATCGATAGTTCCAGCATTTTTGGATCAATCATAATCATACGAACATCTTGCGGTTTGGCGTTGTACAAAATACTTAAGATCATTGCGTTTAATGCGACTGACTTACCCGCACCGGTTGTACCGGCAACCAGCAAGTGCGGCATCTTCGCCAGATCAGCGACCACTGGCTGACCGCTAATGTCCTTACCCAGGGCTAATGACAGTGGTGACCTGGCACGATCAAAGACATCTGACTTCAGGTTGTCATGTAACTGGACCACTTCCCTTTCTTCATTCGGAATTTCAAGGCCAACGGTCGATTTCCCAGGAATAACTTCGACAATGCGCACACTGATCGCCGATAACGCACGAGCAAGATCTTTTGCGAGGTTGCTTATCTGACTGACCTTTACACCAGCGGCAGGTTGTAACTCATAACGGGTAATCACCGGCCCGGGATGTACGGCGACCACCTGAACCTCAATCCCAAAATCGGCGAGCTTGAGTTCAACTTGTCTTGAAATTGCCTCTAATGATGCCTTTGAAACCGGATTTGTTATCTCTAACTGTTCGTCAAGCAAAGCAAGTGGTGGTAATTCTGTTTCACCATCGGTTCGAAATAAGGGAACCTGGCGTTCCTTTTGTTCCCGCGCACTACGCCTGGGTTCCCGGATAACAGGTTCGATATGCGGCGGAATACGTTCGACATAATTTTTGGCCTGCTTTTCGATCTTGATCTTTATTTTTTCAACGCGCCGTTGTTGCTGGTTTTTATCCTGCATCTTGTCAACAAACGTCATCACCTTGTACTGTAACCAGGCAAAACTGTTGAGCGTGATCGCGCCAATGATGTCCATGAGTCGCAGCCAGGACAGATTGGTGAATAAGGTGAAACCACTGAAGAAAACCGCAAGTAGCAATAAAGTGGCGCCCAACGGGTTAAACGCATAGATCATTCCATTTTTCACCAGGTCGCCAAAAATGCCACCGGCGGTAACGTGCTGAGGTAATTGACTGACGACTTGCTGATCATAAAGGCTCGCCAGTCCACAGGCCGATGCCAGCGTACAGACAAAACCTAATCCCCTCAGGGCTAATGAACGCCATTCACCTGGGGTCGCCGGCAATTGTCGAAATATCAACCAACCCGAATAGGCCACCATGATCGGGATCAGATAGGCTAAATAACCGAACAGCGCGAGCACGATGTCTGCAAACCAGGCCCCGGCAAGGCCACCTAAATTTTGTACATTGCTGCCTTCCGCACTGGTGGACCAGCCCGGATCCTGAGGGGCATAACTTAAGATAGCAATCAGGAAATAGACCGCGACAAACGCAAACACAAAAAGGGCTCCCTCGCGCAGGCCCCGTTGCAGATGTTCTGCCAAGGGGGGACGGTCAATTTTCTGCTTTGCTTGTGCCATCTTGTACTTTCGCTTTTAAACTATTCTATTAACTATATAGCCTAACTTACTATTATTGCTGATAATTATCAACAAACATGTTCATGCCATCAGGGCGGGATGTACGATCTCTCCTGCCCTGATGTTGATCCCGGAACACAGGGCCTCGTCGCTCTCCCAGTCAGGTACCGCCAGGCGCAGGATATAAGGTAGCAGGGCTGCCGACAATGCCTGTGAGGCACTACGAGGGACGGCACCAGGCATATTGGTTACGCCGAAATGGACGACATCATTGACCAGAAAAGTAGGCTCTGCATAGGTCGTAGGCCGTGTTGTTTCGATGCAGCCGCCCTGATCCACGGATATATCAATAATCACACTACCTGGATTCATCGTGTCTACCAGGTCTTTTGTAACCAGTTTTGGGGCCCTTGTACCAGGGATAAGCACGGCACCAATCAGTAAATCGGCTTGCTGCACGTGCTGCTCGATATCGTGGCTGTTTGAGTGTAAGCCGGTAACGTTGGGGCCTAAGGCGCGCATTTGCGTCAATTTGTCGCGATCAGGGTCGAATATGGTGACATTTGCACCTAACCCCTGCGCAACCAGGGCCGCATGTCCGCCGGCAACGCCCGCGCCCAGGATCACGACCTGACCCCGCTCCGTGCCCGCCAGACCACCCAGTAATACACCTCGCCCGCCGTGGTGATGCTGCAACAACGTTGCCCCGATTTGTACTGATAGCCGTCCGGCGATGTCACTCATCGGTGCTAATAGGGGTAGCCGCTGATTGACCTGTACCGTCTCAAAGCCGATGGCGGTTGCGCCGCTTTTTTGCAGGCCCGCGAGCAATGCCGGTTCGGCGGCCAGGTGCAGATAGGAAAAAAGCCGATGGGTTGGGCTGAGCAAATCAACTTCTTCTGGCTGCGGTTCTTTAACCTTCACGATCAGCTCAGCGGATGAATAGGTCTGTTCTACTGAGTCTGTGAGCCGACAGCCCACCTGGTGATACAACTCATCAGAATATCCGGCATCCACACCCGCCTGCTGCTGGATAAAAACCTCATGCCCGTGCCGGATTAATTCTGCGCAGGCCGCCGGGATCAGGGCAACCCGTGCTTCATAGGTTTTGATTTCTTTGGGGATACCAATACGCATTGTTGCTTGTACCTCGTTGTTATTAGTTACTTTACGTTCATAACTTCGCTGGCGTTCTTTACCGGGACGCGGCCTTTACGTAACATAGACCAGAATTATCGGATTATGTGCAGTGAACCAAATCCTGTTGTTTATTGTCTTCAAATGACCATATCAACCAAATGTATTTCGGAGATCCCTGAATGAGTGAAGTAAAACATTGTCGCCTGTTAATCCTTGGTTCTGGTCCTGCTGGCTATACTGCTGCGGTGTATGCAGCACGCGCCAATCTCAATCCTGTGCTAATTACCGGCATGGAGCAAGGCGGTCAATTAATGACCACCACGGAAGTTGATAACTGGCCGGGAGATAATGAGGGTGTGCAAGGACCCGGTTTGATGGAGCGTATGCAAAAACATGCCGAGCGTTTCAATACCGAGATCATTTTTGATCATATACACACGGTTGATGTAAAGAACACACCTTTTACCCTGACCGGTGATAGCGGCACCTATACCTGTGATACCTTGATTATCGCCACGGGTGCCTCGGCCATGTATCTCGGTCTTCCTTCCGAAGAGGCCTTCAAAGGCAAAGGCGTTTCGGCGTGCGCGACCTGTGACGGTTTTTTTTACAAAAACCAGGATGTCGCGATTATTGGCGGTGGTAATACCGCAATCGGAGAAGCGTTGTATCTTTCCAATATCGCCAAACATGTCACGGTGATTCATCGTCGCGATAAATTTCGATCTGAAAAGATTTTATCGGATCAACTTATAGAAAAATCCAAAACTGGCAATATCTCGATCGAATGGAATTATTCCGTCGATGAGGTACTCGGTGATGACAGTGGTGTAACGGGGGTGCGAATTAAAAACACACAGGATGGCAGCACCAAAGATATTGATTTGATGGGTGTGTTCATCGCGATCGGACACAAACCAAATACCGCCATCTTTGACGGCCAACTTGAGATGGAACATGGATATCTCAAAGTCCAAAGTGGAAACGCGGGCAATGCCACCCGAACAAGCATCCCCGGCATCTTTGCCGCAGGTGACGTCGCCGATCATATTTATCGGCAAGCGATTACATCAGCGGGATCTGGTTGTATGGCAGCACTGGATGCAGAAAAATATCTGGATAATCTGGATGCTAAGTAATTCTGAGATCAAATAATTTCGGTATCCTTATTCTTCAAGGTTGAAAACGGGCTCCAGCCCTGCGTTAAATTTTTCGCAGTCAGTATTATCGCCTGAGTTTTACTCCTTTACATCATGCACACTGAAATAATAGAAAAAATAGGCGATATCGGCTGTGAAAAATGGAATCGCCTCACGGGTTCCGACAACCCCTTTATTCAATATGAATTCTTATCTGCACTCGAAAAAAATCGTTGCCTGCACGACTATGGTTGGTATCCCCAGCATGTCGTTTTATATGATGACAATAATAGTGACGATTTAATTGCCGCCACACCTTTATATATAAAAGACAACGCCTACGGTGAACTGATCTTTGATCATGCGTGGTCAGATGCATACTATCGGGCAGGCATCCCTTATTACCCAAAGCTGGTGACCGCGATACCCTACACCCCTGTCACGGGACCACGACTGCTTGTCGCGCCAGAACAGAACTATTCAAGCTGTGCAAGACAACTCGTGGCGGCGGCTATCGAACATGCCAAACAACTAAACGCTTCGAGCATGCACTGGCTCTTTACCGATCAACGTGATAGCGGCTTTTTTAAGCAACAAAATTATGCGATGCGACTTGGCTGTCAGTTCCATTGGCAAAATAAAAACTATACAAGCTTCGATAATTTCCTGTCACAGCTGACTTCGTCGAAACGTAAAAAAATCAAACGCGAACGCCGACAAGTGGTTGAACAAAACGTACAGCTGGAAATCCGACACGGAAATGAAATGAGCGACGAACTCTGGGAAATCTATCACGGCTTTTATACCAATACCTTCGATCGTAAAAGCGGCCTGCCCACCCTGCAACTGGATTTTTTCAAAGAAATCGGTGAGACCATGCCATCAAATATTGTGGTCGTTTTTGCAAAATATGAGGGAAAATATGTGGCCAGTGCGTTTAATCTGCGAGATCGGACTACACTTTATGGGAGGCACTGGGGCTGTAATACTGAATTTCACAGCCTGCATTTTGAAGCCTGTTATTATCAGGGGCTTGATTACTGCATAGCGCATAAGCTCTCAAGCTTTGAACCTGGGGCACAAGGGGAACATAAAATCAGTCGGGGCTTTTTACCCACTGCAATCTGGTCGGCACACTGGATCGCCCATCCGGAATTTGCCACGGTCATTTCCCAGTTTGTTGAACGGGAACAAATCGGCATGCAGCACTACCTACAAAGCCTGATGGAACACTCGCCTTACAAGGATCGTTGTGTATTATGACGAAAGGAATGTCCACCGCACCCTTTCTCCTAGATGCAAATGACGTCGATGCTTTTCCTGATGTCGAGTTAGCCCTGTCCGATCCAGACGGTTTATTGGCCATCGGCGGAGGTTTCAGTGGGGGAAGACTAAA
>ENA-ORDP01001101-ORDP01001101.1-marine-sediment-metagenome-genome-assembly--contig:-NODE-1101-length-15458-cov-3.849445_pt1 | contig 15458 bp, 13 predicted proteins | sample MGYA00248627_ERZ508539 | MGnify/ENA primary metagenome ERZ508539 (study PRJEB26208, sample SAMN05571518) | marine sediment metagenome | biome: deep sea; feature: Hydrothermal vent; material...
CGCTTGAAAGTTTCAGCAACAATTGCAGGGCAGAAGGAACGCTGCTCTGTGCTGCATTTTCATCTGAGCACGTAGCTCATGCACTTAGAACCAATAATAATTTATTCACCCTTAGCCAGTTAGATCATTTTGCAACTGTTCAAGGAGCCCCCAGGGTAGACCGTAGTTCGGCATAGAACTTGCGACCAAAAACACCTCTACTCCATAATAGCCTTGTCCATTATGGAGTAGAGGGTATAATGGCCATATGTACAAGCGTTATATCACGCCTTATATCGAGCAGGATCTGCACAGAAAAATGGTCTTCGCCAACTTACCACGAGCGGTTTTGAAAGCACCCAAGGTCTATTTTTTCGATGTCGGCGATGTGATCGGTGAAGAAGGTGCAAGGTTTGAAAACCTGGTGGCAGCGGCCCTTCTCAAGCGACTACATTTTATTGAAGACCACGACGGCTATCGCTGCGAGCTTCGCTACATCTGGGATAAAGAAGGGCGTGAAGTTGATTTCGCAACCTTACCTTTTATACCTTTGCTTACTCGGCTATGACCTATGCCGGGTTTTCTGCTCATACAGCCCGCCACTGCGGGTTTCTAAAAAGGCATGCAACGGGGTATCTTCCTGCTTCAAAAAACCCCGAGCCGGTAACTGGCCCTTACTCACCATTTCAATGATGGCGCTGACCGAAGCCGAGGTGGTCCAGGCGATGGCGGTTCTGCGAACACCACCGATCTCGCGCGGATAATAGGCCCGGACATATTCGCGGCGTAATTCCCGGCCCTCAATCTCGCCCTCTGCCGAGGCATGCAGATACACCACATCTTCATCCACCGGAGGTTTGGCGTGGGTGAGTATTTTACCGGCCTGCTCCCGGTCTTCTCTAAGCAGCAGCTCATGGAAGAAAAAATTCATCAGTTCGACATGGCCGGGATAACGCATGGTTTTGTAATCGAGATTCTGTACCCGGTCGGCAAAGGTCTCACAGAGTGTGCCCAAACCGCCTGACGTGGTAAATGCCTCCAGCTTGACACCCTGAATATAGAGGGTTTCGATCCATTCCATGGGTGACACCCATTTGTGCTGGCTATTCTCGATGACTTCGCAATCGTTGAGATATTCATTCACCACCCCTGCCGGTGACCAGTTAAAGGCATAGCCGAGCAGCCCGGTCGGGTTCTGCGGCAGTGCGCCGACGCGTAGCTTGATGGCACGAATGGACTCGAATTGATTCGCCAGGTGGGCGCCGACAATACCGATAAAGCCCGGGGCCAAACCACATTGCGGCGCCATCACACCCTGAGATGTCTGACTCAGTTCACGAATACCACGGGTTGTGCCCACATCTTCGGTGAGGTCGAAATAATGCATGCCCAGGGCATGGGCGACGGTGGCAACGCCGACATTCAGATGATAAGGCAAACAGGACAACACAGCATCGAAGCCCTGCAAGTTGCCCTGCAAATCCTCAGCACTGGCCACATCACAGCGGCGTATGGCATAGGGATGCTGTTGATGCAGCTCCCGGTTATCAAATCCGGTCACGGTGAATCCGGCTTCCTGCAGCAACAATCCTGCCAGTGCCCCGACCTTGCCAAGTCCGAGCACAGCGATGGAATTAATGGTCATATCATGCATCCTCAATGGTAAATTCGATACCCTGTGCCAGCGGTAGATCTCGTGAATAATTGATGGTGTTGGTTTGCCGGCGCATATACCCCTTCCAGGCATCCGAGCCGGATTCCCGGCCACCACCAGTGGCCTTTTCACCACCAAATGCACCGCCAATCTCGGCACCGGAGGGGCCGATATTGACATTTGCAATACCACAATCAGAACCACAAGCTGACAGAAAATATTCGGTCTCGCGTATATCGGTGGAAAAAATTGCCGAAGACAGGCCCTGTGACACATCATTTTGCAGGGCAATCGCCTGATCCAGATCCTGATACCGGAGCACGTAAAGAATGGGCGCAAAGGTCTCCTGCTGGATGATGGCAGTGTGAGTGGGCATTTCCACGATGGCCGGTTGTACATAACAGGCCGCTGCACAGTTATCCGCGTACAAACGTTCACCTCCGGTGATATGACCGCCCTGCTCTTTTGCTGTATGCAGTGCCTGCTGCATGGTATCAAGAGCCTGATAGTCAATCAAGGGACCTACCAGGATGTCCTCCTGCAATGGATCGCCCACCGGTAGATCGGCATACGCTTTTTTCAGCCTGGGCAGCAGGCTGTCGTAAATGCTGTCGTGTACGAACAACCGCCGCAGGGAAGTACAGCGCTGGCCGGCAGTACCGACTGCGGCGAACACGATGGCCCGCAACGCCATCTCCAGATCAGCGGAAGGTGCCACAATCATGGCATTATTGCCCCCGAGCTCAAGGATACTGCGACCGAAGCGCTGGGCTATCCGCGGCCCGATGGCACGGCCCATGGCCGTGGAGCCGGTGGCAGAGATGATGGGCACAGCCTCACTCTCCACCAGCACCGTACCGGCTTCACGCTCCCCGATGACCACTTGCAGCAAATGCTCGGGAGCCTCCCCAAAATCAGCCACAGCCTGTTCAAAAATAACCTTTGTTGCCAGGGCACTTAGCGGCGCTTTTTCTGACGGTTTCCAGAGCACCGGATTACCACAAACCAGCGCCAGTGCGGCATTCCAGGCCCAGGGAGCAACCGGAAAATTGAACGCCGTGATGACAGCACAAGGGCCCATGGGATGCCAGCTTTCCCGCATGCTGTGACCGGGACGCTCGGAGACAATGGTCAGACCATGCAGCTGCCGGGATAATCCCACGGCCAGATCACAGATATCGATCATCTCCTGCACTTCGCCCAGGCCTTCCTGATAGATCTTGCCACACTCCAGTGTTACCAATCGTCCCAGTGCTTCCTTGCTGGCACGCAGTCGCAAACCCAGCAAACGAACCAATTCACCACGCCGTGGCGCGGGCACCTGACGCCAGCACAAAAAAGCCTCAGCGGCAGCCGCAATTTGTGCCTCAACATCCGTTGCTACATCTACCTGCAACCGAGCCAGTTCAGAGCCGTCGATCGGTGTCCTGACAGACAGGCTACCCGCAGTCAAGACCGCATCGGTTAAGCCTGCTCCGTGTAATATTTGCGTGTAATTCATAATAGTACTCTCATGTAAAGTTTGCGGCTGCTAAGAGATAGGCCGCATTTTCCGAAACGCCACCCACCATAGCAGCGCCGCCAGTACTGTAAATGCTATTTGGCCGAAAACAAAACGACCGAGACTGTCTTTTAAAAACGGCACCACCAAACTGGCAACCAACGCGCTGCTGCTCATTTGCAAAAAACTCTGTAACGCAGAAGCCATACCCCGGCGCCGCGGAAAACAGTCCAGGGCTAAAATGGACAATCCCGGCAATGCCATGGCAATACCCACAGCATACACGACCAATGGCCCGATCACCGTCAGTAAATATGCCGGTAGCCATAGCACCTGCAACAGGTTCAGTACGCAGGCAACCGCCAAAACCCCGAAGGCCACATGGACAATCTTTTGTGACGACCAGCGATGAGTGAGTCTGCCGGTAACATACGCTCCGAACATCAATCCAGCCACCATGGGCACAAACTGAAAACCAAAATCTCCACTACCCAGTCCCAAAAAATCGAACAATATCGTGGGTGCTCCGGCGATATAGAGAAACAGACCACTAAAGGCAATGGATAGTGCCAGAATCAGGGCCATAAATTGCCAATGCCTGAGCAATTGCCGGTAACCCGCCAGCAGTGTCGAAAGCTGCAACGATTGACGATCTGACGATGGTAAAGTTTCGGGGATTACTGTATACACCATTACCATGGTCAGCACGGCATAAAGCGCCAAAAAATAAAATACACTGCGCCAACCGAGTCCGGATTCCAAAACACCACCGATAATTGGAGCTATGGCGGGGGCGACGGCAAATAATATCATCACCTGAGACATTGCGCGGTGTGCCAACCTGCTTTCAAAGCTGTCTCGTATCATGGCCCTGCCGGCCACCAAGCCCCCGCCGGCTCCGAGACCCTGAATCGTTCTGGCCAATAGTAATTGACTGAAACTGGTCGTCATAGCACAGGCCAACGAGGCCAGCAAATAAAGACTAAGTGACCATAAAACCACTCGTCTGCGGCCAAAACGATCGGCCAGAGGCCCCCAGAACAAGGTTGAGACCGCAAAGGCCATTAAATAAAAACCCAAGCTTTGACTGAGCAATTCGCGGCTGACCGAAAAGGTGAATTCTATGGCCTTGAACGAGGGTAGATAGGTATCGATACTGAAGGGGCCAACCATTGACAATAAGGCCACAACCGGTACCAGCCAGGCCGAATGACTCGGTTTTTGTGGCCTCATACCCATACTTCACAACAATAGCGATGAGAACGGCCCAGGTGCTGAAGGTCGTTACTCTGCCTTATGGTTAGACCCATTCGGGGTGCGTAGCTGATGGTGTGCTAACAATGGGCCGCTTGGGATCACGTATCCACTCACTCCAGGATCCCGGATAGAGTTTGGATCCGCTCAGGCCGGCCAATTCCATGGCAAAAAGGTTATGACAGGCGGTCACCCCCGAGCCACAGGTATGAACGACCTGCTCGGGCCTGACCCGACCGTGCAGCAGAGCCGAAAATTCATCCCGCAATTGTGCAGCGGGCTTGAAAAAAGCTTTCCCGGTCAGATTCTCGGTCAAGGGTCGATTCAAGGCCAGGGGGATATGCCCGGCGACGGTATCAATCGGCTCTTGCAACCCGGCGAAGCGCTCACTGCTTCTGGCATCCAGTAGACGGTATTCTCCAGCTTCCAGGTTTGCCACAATCCGGGCGGTGGATAGCCAGCTGTTTTGATCGGTCTCACACGTCATTGGCTGCACCTCTGGCGTTAGCGCATCACCGCTTTCTAAATCACCAGCATGCTCCAGCCAGGCAGACCAACCCCCATTGAGTACCTGCACTTGCTCAAAACCCAGCCAATGGCGCAGCATCCACCACAAACGTACTGCCAATACTCCCCCTTCGTGGTCATAACAAACGATACGAGTGTCCGACTTTATCCCCCAACGTGCTAACCGCTGTAGGAAATGGCTCTTTGCCGGCAATGGATGTCGTCCACTGATCGCAGTTACCGGACCCGCAAGATCACGGTCAAGGTGAGCATAGACGGCACCGGAGATATGGCTACGCTGGTATACAGCCAAGCCCCAGTCCTGTTCCATGAGACGAAAACGGCAATCTATAATCCGCAGTTTAGGGTCTGACAAGCTATTTTGCAGCTCTGATACTGAAATCAGCCCTTGAAAAGTTGCCGGCATAGCGCACTCCATGTGATTATAGGATTGGATAGGGTTAGGGTCGAGCAGTGTAGCATTCAGGCACGTGGATGATGTCGGGCATGTAGCAGCTGCAGTCGATGTTTGGCGACATGGGTATATATCTGCGTGGTCGAAAGACTGGCATGACCCAACATCATTTGTACGGAACGCAGATCAGCACCATGATTGAGCAGATGGGTGGCAAAAGCATGACGCAGTGTGTGGGGGGAAATCGCCGCTGGAAGACCGGCACGTTGTGCCAGACGTTTGATCAAATACCAGAATGCCTGACGACTGAGCGGCTGATGACGTATCGACAAGAACACATAATCAGCACTACGACGGCCCTCCCAGTCGGGCCGCACTTGCTGCAGATAGACCACAATGGCATGGATCGCCTCCTCACCCAGCGGCACAACACGCTGACGACCACCCTTGCCGGTAACCCGTAACCAACCAGCCTCCAGATCCAGGTTACCGAGCCGCAATCGGGTTAATTCCGTAACCCGCAGTCCCGTGGCATACAAGGTTTCGAGCATGGCCCGATCCCGCAATCCCTCCGGTACGCTGCAATCTGCTGCGGCTAGCAAGGATTCAACCTGTGACTCCGATAAAACACCGGGCAACGGGCGCCCCAGCCTTGGAAATACAATTTCTGCACTAGGGTCCACCAGGATGACGGTCTCACGAAGTAAATACCGGTAGAATCGCCGCAAGCTGGACAACATCCGGGAAGCGGTCCGCGCACTCACCCCGCCGCGACTGCGTTCAGCAAGAAAGGCCCGTAGCTCTGCAGGCTCTGCTTCCGCCAAGGCTTTGTGCCGGACAAGCAGCCACGATTGAAATCGACATAGATCACAATAATAGGCCTCACGGGTCAAATCACTGAGACCGTCTTCCAGCCAGAGCGCATCAATAAATGCTTCTAGGTGGTTTTCCTCAACCATAATTCCTGTAGCCGACGCTGTAGTTGCGACCTTCGTTTCGTATCTGCGGTCGCGCGCAGAAGGCTTTTATACAGCCGCCTGGCATCTTCGACCAGGCCGGACTTGACCAGAACATCTGCGGCTTTGTAACGAGCAGACTGCCCCCACAGGTCAAAACTGTTATCACCGGCCAGGGCCGAGCTTAGATAAAGCTCGGCAGCTCTACGATACTCCCGTAGTGCGGCCCAGGAATCACCCATCCAGAACAATATCTCCCGCTGTAATTTCGGTGCCTCAATCCGATCTCGCAAACTACGGAAGAGTTGCAGCGCAAGGCGGTGTGCTCCCACACTCTGCAGATCAAACAAGACCTGCTCAATACGCCGTGCAGCACCTTCGCCAATCAGTGTCAATGGCTGCAGATAATCACCGATCAAACGCTTGCTAGTGGCGGTATCACCGGCGTACACCGCCAGCCTGGCACGCCGCAGCACCCAGTCCAGTGGATCAACCCCATTCGGAGGTCGTACCAGATTTTTCACCAGATCGGCAGCTTGAGCGATCTTGCCCTGCCTCATATCCGTCTCAGCCAGCAAATAGCGAGAAGAATCAGAAAGTACAGCAACCGCCGGCAGCCAGTTGCTATCCGCATACAATTGTACTGCCACCAACTTCCTATCTGCTTTGAACAACAGTTCAATCAGCGCCTCATGTGCTCTGCGACGAGTGAATTCGGCTTCTCCTTGTCGTACCAGCACCGCAAAAAGGCTTTGTGCCCGCAACGGATATTGCTCGATATTACTGCGGGCCAATTCCATCCAGGGGCCATCCTCTCCAAGGATCAAATTAGCCTGATTACCCAGCTGCTCCCCCGTTTTCAGCAGCACCTTGATCAACGCTTCGACCGTAGGCTTTGCCAATAAATAATCCGCGGGCTGTGGTGGTATATTCAAGGCCTGTTCCATGGCCCGTAGCTGACCGAGATAATCACCAGCCCGATCCGCCGCAGCAGCGATAACCGTCCATAACTCCCTGCGCAATCCCAAAGCATTCACCGGTAACGAAGTCATCAACTGTTGTGCATCAGCCTGTACCACAGCTGGCTTGCTCCCAACCATTAACTGTGCCTGTAGACGCAACAGACGCCCTTCGAAGGTTTGATTGGCCCGCAACCATTGCAAAGCCAGCTGTGGATCATTCGCGGCGAGGAGTACCCGTGCAAACAAATAGGTCCAGGCTGGATCAGTCGGCAGAAATTCCTGCTGATAGCGCAGTGCCGCTGTTTTGGCATCCTGAAAATGACCCGCCACCAGGTAGCTACGGATGATCTTGCGGCGCCAGCTACTCTGGAAAGCCGCTCGTGGGGTATTTGTCGACCACAATAGGGTACGCAATACCCGCCGTGCCTTATCCCCCTGATGCAGTTTGAGACGAGCCATTGCCAACCAGTCGTTGCGGGCTTCTTTGACCTTTGGCGGCAGCTCTGCCCGAACCTGTGTGGTCCGTTCAACGATAGCTTGCCAGTCTCGTAACAGATTCAATATCTGCAAACGCTCTTGTTCCAGCAGCCACCAGTCAGCAACCGAAGTAGTCCCTTGCTGAAAACGGTCTAGTGTTGTGATTGCCAATCGCAGCGCCCCACCTTTGACCAGCGCCCGTACCCGGAGCAACCGTAAATCCTTGGCTAGCGCATTCGATTGCTGACCGTTGCCCCTGTTGCCCGGTATGCCAGCCAACTCAGTCACGTTCGACCGGGCATCTGCCGACTCAAGTTTGTTCGTGGTCGGTGGGGGCTGAAAGCGCCTGGCTAAATCGGAGGTCATCGTCACTTGCGAAGATGGTGTCAAAATGACTCGTTGAGGAGGTACAGCAGTGGCCGCACGATCGCCGCTGCGTACCAGAACCGGCGATAGTAGCAGACCAGTCATTAGAACCCAGGGGAGAGATTGCCGCCAAAACTCAGCCGGTGGGTAGCGGATTGGTATACCAGCACAGTGCCACCAGACCGGATGGTCCGGGCTTGCCTGCCATGTAGAACGTACCCAATCCGGCAAAACGAAACTCCCGCAGCGGATATCAGGCCAGCTTTTCCTTGATTCGAGCCGCTTTGCCACGCAAATTGCGCAGATAATAAAGTTTGGCCCTGCGCACGTCACCACGGCGCTTGACCGTAACTGAAGCCAGCAGTGGACTGTGGGTTTGAAAGACCCGTTCGACACCTTCACCATAAGAAATTTTGCGTACGGTGAAGGCCGAATTCAAGCCCCGATTACGCTTGGCAATGACGACACCTTCAAAGGCCTGCAAACGTTCCCGGCTACCTTCTTTCACACGAACTTGCACCACCACAGTATCACCGGGGGAAAATTCCGGAACATCGGTCTTCATCTGTTGCTGATCCAGTTGCTGGATGATTGTACTCATTTCATACTCTCCGTCTGCTCTTCAATATATTCATTCAACAATATCTTTTCCTCGGCCGATAAACCACGCGCAGCGAGCAAATCCTGCCGTCGCTCATACGTTCGCCCCAGCGCCGAGGACTTTCGCCACCTGGCTATCTGTTGATGATGCCCCGTCAGCAGTACCGATGGTACCAACCGATTTTCAAAAACTTCCGGTCGCGTATAATGTGGGCAATCGAGCAAGCCGTCTACATAAGAGTCCTGCGCTGCAGAATCCGCATTGCCCAAGGCCCCTGGCAACTGTCTGGCTATGGCATCGACCACCACCATTGCTGGTATCTCCCCGCCGCTTAGCACATAGTCTCCGATTGATATCTCAGTGTCCACCCTGCTTTGCAATAATCTTTCGTCCACACCCTCATAACGCCCTGCCAACAAAACCAACCCACTGCCCTGAACCCACTGCATCACTTGCTGATGTTGCAGCATCCGCCCCTGCGGGCTCAGATAAACCACTTCCGGCCGATCCTCCCGATCAGCTAAAACCGCATCAATCACTTTGGCCAGCGGCTCCGGCTTCATCACCATACCGGGACCTCCGCCATAAGGGCGATCATCCACAGTGCGATGTACATCACTGGTATAGTCTCTGGGATTCCAGGTACGAACCTGCAGCAACCCTCGCTCGCATGCCCTTCCGGTAATCCCACTCCGGTAAACTGCCTGTACCAACTCAGGGAAAAGCGCGACCACATCAATACGCATTGTCTAACTCACTCGAACAACCGATGTCGGCCTGGAAGGCTGTCCTAAAAATCAGGGTCCCAGTCAACCTTGATCTGCCGGCTTACCAAATCAATTTCCAGCACGACCGAAGGGATGTAGGGCAACAGTCGCTGTCGTTCACCACTGACAACCAGAACATCATTGGCCCCCGTTTCAAGCAACTCTTTCACCACACCCAGCACCACCTGCTGTTGATTTTGCACCTCCAGACCGATGAGCTGATGCCAGTAATACTCACCATCAGCCAAGCACGGAAACTCACCTGTGGCAACATGGATCTGTCGATTGACAAGTTCCGCCGCCTGATCACGATTCTCACAATGCTGTAGCTGTACCACCAATCCCTTGCCATGGCTACGCCCTGCCAGCACCTCGTAACAAGCCCTGGAATCGACTTCGCTGACCCCTTCCCGGGACAGCCACCAGCTCTTGAAGTCGAATATCTGCTGTGGAGGGCGCATCCACGAACGAACTTTCATCCAACCCCGAACACCAAACAAACCACTGATTTTGCCGACCAGGATGGTCTCGTTCGGCCAGTCTGCTGGCGTTATCATGCCCAGCCGTTGACCTGGCAAATCTAAAAAAATCGGTGAATCAGGCAGCTTTTCGCTGCTGACGCATCAGATTCTGAACCCTTTGTGACGTTTGTGCACCCTGACCCAGCCAATGATTAATCCGATCAAGATTAAGACGCAAGGTCTCTTCCTGCCCACGAGCCACCGGATTGTAGAAACCAACACGTTCGATAAAACGCCCCCCGGCTGCACGCCGGGAGTCTGCTACCACAATGTTATAGAAAGGCCGCTTCTTCGCCCCGCCGCGTGCCAGTCGTATGGTTACCATAGTATTGCCTCGAGAACTTAGTAAAAAATAATAAACCGCCACCGCCCAGACTGTAGTGGCAACAATCAAAGCCGGCAATTCTATCGTTATTTGTTGAAAAAATAAACCTGTACGGAACAAAGATTGTAACTTAATCTACCGGCAAGGATCACAGTGTTACCGTGCAACACGGCACCCCTATCACAAAGTTTCAGCTGCTTCGTTTTGATCCTAGCCTACTGGCAGATGTGCCTCAATGGCGTCGAGAAAACCAAACATATCGACAATAGTTTCATGGGCAGGATCCTTGGTCTTGCCCTTCAAGTCCCCTGTGATAATGCCATCGCCAACGGTATCGATCAACGCCTGCTTAAGCTGACGGGAATATTTCGCCAAAGCACTGTTACTCTCGTCAAGCGCCAGTGCTTCAAGCGCATTCGCCAGAGCAAACAATAAGGCCGAAGAATTGAAATAGGCTACCTTGCCCTGCGAATCCTTATACTGCAGGTACAGATCATGTGCGGTCCCATGCGGTGCTTCAAATAACATGGTGCCGTCTTCACTTTCGATAATGGAACTGGCTGTCGCCAGGCTACCACCGAGAGCCGCGGAAATATCTGAGAAAATGTCCCCATCGAGATTGAGCGTAGGGTACAGGGCGTTTCTGGGCGGATCGACAATCATTTTCTTGAGTTGACTGGATGGGCGCATAATCATAAACGAGGGTGGCGCAGTATTGTCCTTGACCAACTCTACCCGAACTTCAGTAATTACCGTGCTGAACACCTCATCATAGGGCATGTATTCCCGCTTAAGGCCAAAATAGACCTCTTTGTCCTTTTTTGAAGCATCACGAAAAACCTGGCTGACCCAATCCTTGATTGCAGCCCGATCATTAGTCATGAACAATATCGGATCATTTCGCTTTACTTCGCGGGCATGTTTCTCATCACCATCGACAATCACTTTGATGATGCCATCTTCAGCTACAGGCATATTAAAGCTGCCATATTGATCACCACCACCCGCGGCCATTCGGGATATGGAAACATGGTGCTTTCGATCCGGAATACCGTACCTTTTCAGGGAGGTCACGAGTTTTTGCAGCTTGCGACCGGTGGTATTGTCCGGCACACCCCACAAGGCCCGTTGTGGTGGATTGGAAATCATTCGAGCCGCCTGCGCGTCGATAAGCTCATAGTGATACTGCAGGCCTTCGTGCAGAAATTTATCAGCAAATTCCCTGTTGAAAATATCGTCAATAACGGCACGCATCACACCGTCATACCCTGAGATTACGGTATCCTTGAGACCAACATAGGCATCCCGATTTTCGTCAATAGCACGGCAAAAAAATGTTCGTGCCCAGCGCACCACATGCGAGATATCATTGCTTGCCAGTAACCAGGGATCTCCTTTATTGATTTTGCGTCGATGTAACTCGACCGGGTCACCGCTACTACCGACAAATACCAACTTGATGATTCCGGTAGCACTGGATAATTCATTGTGGCTGTCGATATTGCCGCCATCTTCCATGGTATCGACATCGATATCACGCCCGATCCAATGTGGCGGCGTCATGGTCAGGTTGCGAAATTGAATATCTTCGCGAGTGATATTGCCGCTAATGCCTTTGCGGATGGCCCCATTTGGTGATTTTGTTGCCAGTGGGCCAAGTTTGGCTTCCTCAATTTCCGGATGGAGAGACAAGAAGTTATCCAACTGATCGCGGTTCACGGTCATGCCGGCATTTTTTATCCCCACCCGGTGTTCGCGCAGCGCTGCAATGGCCTCAAGTACGACCTTACCATTAGTAACAAGTCGATTTTCTGCCGAAAGATCGATTTCAAGCAACGGTATGTCCAGCCGACTCCTTACAAACTGCTGCAAAATCCGCTCGAAGGCCACCTGCGCCATTTCATCACCATGCAATATCACCAGTGATTTTTTGACTTTGATTTTATTCCCCATATTCTCTCCAACACGACATTCTTCTCACTCCGGCATCAGCAACCTGATCCGGGAGGCTGGACAGACCTCTGTGCTGCAGCATACCACGCAATTACTCCAGGTAGGTCATCAGCCCCATGGACAAAGGATGTACCAGATCCGGGTGACTGGGATAAACGCGCACCTGACAACCGAAATCACCGCTGTCATCGGGCTCGAGTTCTACCGTGAAGACCCCGTCCACCTCGTGTGTCATGGTGATCAGCTGGTGGCGCTTATAAACACCGGAGCGTTTGGGCCGAAATAACAGGACTTCCACAGTCAGATCCTGTACCGAAATACCTTCGCTATATGCTTTGATTCGCAAAGAAAATCGATCACCAAAGTTATGTGAAATACGTGAAGACATATCATTGAGATTTTCCAGACGCACCTTGGGCCAGTATTTTCGAATCTGTTGTTTCCAATCCGACAAGGCTTTGGCCCGGGCAAATCCCCCTGCCGCCAGAGCCGTACCTCGCCTTGAAGCTGGCACGTAAAAACGCGAGGTGTATTCAGAAACCATACGGTCGGTATTGAAGTGAGGAATGCTCGAAATCATGGCACGCTTGGCCATGTACACCCAGGCTTCAGAAAATCCACTTTCATTACGTGTGTAGTAACGAGGTATCACCTCTCTCTCCAACAAATCATACAGTGAGGCCGCATCATCGACATCACGACGACTGAGGTCCTGTAATTGGCGTTCTCCGCCGATTGCCCAGCCATTATCACCCTGATAGCCTTCCGGCCACCAGCCATCGAGAATACTGAAATTGGGAACACCATTCATCGCCGCCTTCATCCCTGAAGTCCCTGATGCTTCCATGGGCCGAATCGGGTTGTTCATCCATAAATCCACTCCAGAGGTCAGATAACGGGCTAATGAAATATCATAGCCTTCCAGCATCAAAATCCGTCCCGCAAAAGCCGGCTTACGAGAGATTTCATGAATTTTTCGGATCAGATCCTGACCCGGCTGATCGGCTGGATGGGCCTTGCCGGCAAACAGAAAGAGTACCGGCCCAGCCGCGCGCTGCAGGATCTCCAGCAGTCTGTTTTCATCCTGAAACAGCAAAGTGGCACGTTTGTAAGTGGCAAAGCGCCGGGCAAAACCAATGACCAGGTTACGCACATCAAAACAGGCCGTCATTTCCCGGACCCGCTGCATACTTTCCCCATTACGCTCGGTCTGCTGTTCCAATAGTTTACGAACATTTTGCAGTAGCCGCTGCTTGTTGGTCTGATGAATACTCCAGAACAAGTAGTCAGGAATCGTCTTAATTTGTTCCCAAAAGTCGGGATGCAGTAATCTGCTCTGCCATTGCCCACCCAGAAAATCATTGAATGTACTCAGCCATTCCGGCGCCAGCCAGGTACTGACATGTACACCGTTGGTCAAAGACGTAATCGGGTTCTCCGCAGGCTGCAGGTCCGGCCACATCGACTGGCAGATCGTGGAGGACACCTGTCCATGCAACTTCGCTACACCATTGATAAAAGAGGAGCCACGAATAGCCAGTGCGGTCTGGTTAAAACCCTGGTCACCGTGCCCGAAGTCTCCCTGGCCCAATTGGTACAAACGTGCGTGACCGATACGCAACTTGGTTGCGAAGTGACCCATATACTGCTGAAACAGCTCCTGTGAGAAAATATCATGTCCCGCAGGAACCGGTGTGTGAGTTGTGAATACTGTTGCTGCAGCAGTGACTTCCAGTGCCTGCAAAAAATTGAGTTGATCGTTCACAACCAATTCGTGCATCCGTTCGATAATAATAAAGGCTGCATGCCCCTCATTGGCGTGCCAGACTGTTGGCCGAATATCCATGGCACGCAGTGCACGCACCCCCCCTACTCCAAGCACGATCTCCTGGCGGATACGATTTTCCAACCCACCACCATAGAGCTGATCGGTGATTTTTCGGTACTCCTCAGGGTTGGTCGCAACATCTGCATCCAGCAGCAGCATACGGATGGTCCCGGCACGCAGTTGCCAGATATTGATGTCGAGCACACAGTCGGGCATCTCAACCGGCACTTGTACCGGATCCCCGGCGGCATCTTTGACCCGAGTCACACAAAGATCGCTGAAGTCGTTATTATGGTAGGTGGCTATTTGTTGGCCATGCACATTGATGGACTGGGTGAAAAAACCCTGTCGATACAACAAGCCAACCGCAGTAAAAGGCAAACCCAGATCGCTGGCCGATTTACAATGATCTCCCGCTAAAATACCCAGCCCCCCCGAATAAATCGGCAACGATTCGTGCAGACCGAACTCCGCGGAGAAATAGGCAATCGAGTGCGCTTGGGCATCATCAAATACCGCAGAAAACCAGTTGTGGCCATTTTTGAGATAGGAGTCAAAATCAGCCACCACACTATTGTATTGGGCGAGAAATGACCGATCCATGGCAATTTCATCGAAGCGATTCTGGCTCACTCGTTGTAGGAATACCTTGGGATTTTTCCCACACAAATGCCATAACGAAGGATCAATCTGGTAGAACAGGGTACGCGCCCGGCTATTCCAGGAAAACCACAGGTTTTCCGCTATGTCTTGCAATCGCACCAATTCCCCCGGAATTGCCGGCCGAATACGTAAAAAATAGGTTTTACTTTGTTTTTTCACAACGACTCCCGATGAAAATATAATTGAACAAATTTGCGTAGGTTATTTGTAGATCAACACCACGGCCTGAGCGGCGATCCCTTCGCCGCGACCGATAAAACCGAGTTGTTCCGTCGTTGTGGCCTTGATGTTGATCTTTTCTACTGAACAATCAAGACATGCCGCAATATTTTGTTCCATAACCGGCATATAGGGTACCAGTCGCGGCTGCTCGGCCATGACAGTGGCATCTACATTGCTGATATGGTAGCAGTTTATCTCAAGTAACCGAGCTACGTTCTCGAGCAATACCCGGCTCGATATCCCCGCATAGACGGGGTCACTATCCGGGAAGTGCCGACCAATATCACCAAGTCCGGCGGCACCGAGCAGCCCGTCACAAATCGCATGCAGCAATACATCGGCATCAGAATGCCCATACAACCCCTGTTCGAAAGGGATTTCGACCCCACCGAGGATGAGTTTACGACCCACCACAAAAGGATGCACGTCAAGGCCGTGGCCAATTCTGAAGCCAGGAGGCTGTCCGAGAATAGGAGCCGTAGCGAGGGGAAGCTGCTTTGAGGAAGA
>ENA-ORDP01001102-ORDP01001102.1-marine-sediment-metagenome-genome-assembly--contig:-NODE-1102-length-15442-cov-4.994411_pt1 | contig 15442 bp, 13 predicted proteins | sample MGYA00248627_ERZ508539 | MGnify/ENA primary metagenome ERZ508539 (study PRJEB26208, sample SAMN05571518) | marine sediment metagenome | biome: deep sea; feature: Hydrothermal vent; material...
TTTAAATGTAATCAATGAGGTATTTTTAAAAATGAGCGGCAAAAGTAAGCTAAATTATTCACATAGAGGTTTTTTTATCAAATCAAACGTACTATTTTTATTTTCAGATGAGGGGATAAAGAAAAAGGCCAAATAAATTTGAAAAAAATTATCTTTGTCATGAACAACATTTCTTAGGACTCCAATATTATTTGAGAATTAAAAATCCGAAACATGGCGCGTCACAACGAACTCGGCAAAGAAGGAGAACGAAGAGCATTACAAATGCTGAAAGCCAAAGGTTACACCATTTTGGGAACCAACTGGCGTAACTATAAAGTTGAGGTGGACATCATCGCCACAGACAAGGATGAGCTGGTAATAGTGGAGGTAAAAACCCGCAGCACCGACTACTTTGGCGATCCGGAAGAAGCTGTAGGGCCGGCAAAAGCCCGCAACCTCATCCGCGCTGCCGAAGCTTATATCGAGCTCAATAATGTGGACATGGACGTTCGTTTCGATATTGTTTCCATCATTCTAAAGAATGGTAAAGCCAACATAAACCATATCATTGATGCTTTTTATGCGGCTGATTTTCAATGAGAAAAGAATAAGGTCTTGTAGGAACAGGCTGAAAGCTGTTTTTTCGGATTGGTAACCAAGGCTGCCAGGCTGGAACTACTTACCACTATGGGAGAGCTGAGTTTCAAACCTAAATAATTGACTGACAAATCCATAACGAACGTTTTTGGAGTAACTGTTGAAGGGAGAAAAAAGCAGTTTACTGTCTTCTCCCGGACAGGAAAGTGTGGTTTTACAGTTTTTTTATTATTTTTACATGAAATAATGAGTACTATGAAATCAAATATTTCAAAGCGGTGGGCACTTCTTGCTGCTAATGGTGTTATCGCCATCGTTTTTGGCGCTCTCGCTATTTTTGTACCCGGACCTACGCTTTTAACCTTGGTTACCTATTTTGGAATTGTTATTTTACTGCTCGGCGTGGCAATGCTTGTCGGGGTAATTTCCAATATCCGGAACGGACTTGGCTATGGTGCCGATTTGGCAGAAGCCACTGTGCTCATGATTATTGGTATTCTACTCTCATTTTACACCCAACAGTCGCTGAAAGTTTTTGTCATTATTATTGGTAGCTGGGCGGTGCTCATGGGTTTGTTGCAGCTTTTCTTTGCGTTTAATCTGGTGCCTGAGTTAAATGGAAAAATCACCCTATTGGTCAATGGTGGACTGTCGTTTATCTTTGGCATTATATTGTTTTTCAATCCTTTCCAGGCGGCAGTATTTATCTTGGTATTGACGGGCATTCTGGCCATTGCGGTGGGAACCATCCTGATTATTGTTGCCATGAAAATGAAGAATTTCTTCAGACGGTTAGAAAAATAACAGAAGTGATCAAATTGACTCTTCGAATCTGTTTTTTATGTACTGTTGTATCTCATGCAACGAGGATATTTCCTGCGAAGCATTGCCCATCCGTACATAGAATTTCTCTATTTCGTTTCCATTTTTGTTTTTTGTTTTCAAATAAAGCGGATGATCCGATGGTGTTATCCTGATAACACAGAGAGATTTTCCTACCGCTTTCGGGAAAGTTATCTCCAGATGAGTCGTGGAAAACGAAATGCCGAACTGGTTTTTTATGAGACGACGCAGGTGCAATTCAAAATCGTCTGCATCTTGCTTTTTCAATGTGTTGAAATCAGGTTCTAGTCCCAGAACGTCCCCATCATCATTTACTCCAATGATTAATGACCCCCCTTTCCCATTGGCAAAGGCGGCAATACTTTTTAGAATAACTGTTTCGAGTACCGCATTCACTTTTAGCTCACGGTAGTCCCAGCGTAATGACGACTTGAACTCTGTCTGTCCGGTTTCTCCTTTTTTAAGGACAATCAGAATATCACTTTCGCTGAGTGGATTTCCGGTAAATGAAGGCGTTGAATTTCCTTTAGTCCGGTTTTTCTTTTTTAGCAAAGAAACAACTTCGAGAAAAATTAGAGCACCAAAAAAAAGTGAAAGATAACCGTACAGGTTTGCTTTAAAATGCTCCATGGATTGTAACTCTTTTTCCGTAGAAGTGTAAGCCACGGCACGTATGCCAAGCGAATGGGGAATAAGAGACACATGCATCCAATATTTTTGACCATTTTGAATAAACAAATAAGAGTGTTCAGCCTGGGATGGTGCTTTTTCCCAATTTTCCAACAGCCGGCCAATCTGCTCCACAGGAGAATCTTTCGACGAAACCACTGAAGTGTCTGTAGAAAAAAGCGGAACAGTAAAATGTTCAAATGGTGTAAGTAAACTAATTATAGGATGACGCATTTCAAGAATTGGGAAGAATCCTTTTTTTTGTTTGCGTAAATCATAAACAAAAGCAAAGATGAGCTCTCTCCCATCTTTTAGCCGGATGATATTTGAGGAGAGAATAAAATCTCTTTGGTGTGACCCTTTATGAAACAGGACTTTCCACAACGACTGTTTTCCGGAATGTTTTAAAAGTTGGCGTGTTTTATTAATGGAAACCTCATCAATGAAATAATTATACGTATCTGTCCATCGGCCAACCACATCCAAATTGTTATTCAACCGTACCCAATTGGTCAGGGTGTCGTTTAATATTGTATCGTAGGTGGCTGCCCATGTTTTTGTATCCCGTTCAAACAGGAAGTGAAAATGATCTCCAAAAATTATCAGCCCCTGCATTTCGGGGCTATTTTGAAGGCGTCTGTATGCATAACGGTTTAAAAAATCCGGGGTCAAATCCTTATATTTTAAAGAGTCGAAATCCTGCTTCAAAGTATCTGCCGCAATCTGGTTCTTTTTGAGAAAATCGACCACATGTGTCTGCAACTTACCCGATAAGGTTTTGATGGTTTGGTCTGAATATGTTTTTTCCGAAGCCGTAACATAAAGTATCAAACTAACGATAACCGCAAGAATTGAAGCCCAAAGACGAATTTTTTTATTCATTAATTTGTGAATTTCCGGTCAAATATAAGAGAATATTTATTAGTGAAACTCTATTTTGAAAATCCGCGATAAGCGGAGCATTCGAAATAGTTAGTTGAACTAATCCCGCTTTTTCAGCGGGATATAGGTTAATACCCCGACCCTCTGGGTCGGTTCCTTATATTGGGTTCAGGGTTCTATCCTGAGGTTTAACACCCTTATATTCTCCTATTTCAGATATTTCACCATCCATCCCACCCAGCGACGGTAAATATCCGTTGTCCGGACAATGTCATGCGGGAAATGGGTATTTGCCGGATAGACATAAAACTCAGTCGTTACACCGTTGTCGCGCAAAGCATGAAACATCTCATAGCTGTTCACAATAGGCACATTGGGGTCACCGGCATCTCCCATAATTAAGGTGGGCGCTTTTACTTTGAGGGCAAAAGCAATGGGTGACTGTTCGCGCCAGATTTTCCAGTATTTTTTCCCCCATGGTGAACCGCCGAAAAAGTACAAATCGCCCTTTTGATAATAGGCGATGGTATAATCCATTACCCAGTCGTTGAGTGCAGCACCCGAAACCGCCGCTTTCCACACTTTGGGATAATTTCCAATGAGCCATGAAGTCATGTAACCTCCGTAAGACCATCCGGTAACACCAATGTTCGACTTGTCAACAAAACCTTTTTCTTCCACTTTTTTCAGACCGGCCATTACATCTTCGCCAGGTCCTTTTCCGGTATTACGGTAAATGGCATGTTGGTAAGCATCGCCAAGATTGATGCTGCCGCGATAATTGGGTTGGAACACCAGAAATCCCTGTGCGGCAATAAGTTGCACCAGTGGCGAAAAGCGAACGGTGGAAGCCCCTTCCGGTCCGCCATGAACCACCAGCACCAGCGGATATTTTTTCCCTTTTTCAAAATTAACGGGATAAGTCAGTACGCCATCTTCCTGAAAGCCATCTAGTTCCCAGTTGATACCTTCATTTTTGGCAATGGATAGTGAATCGACAAAGGCATTGAAATTAGTTAACCGGTGCGGTTGACCGTTTACCGATTTCAACACGTACAGCTCGGTAGGATGCGAAGATGTGCTCCCTGTAAAGGCAATGACGCCGCTATTGGAAACAGAAACACCATTACTGCCCGGGAGTATATTACCAGTATTGAGTATTAGTGTTTTTCCCTGTACCGGCTGGTTCCACATAACTTCACGGGTTCCTTTTTCAGCCATCAGCAATAGGTTTTTCCCATCGGGAAGCCATACAAAGTTGTTGATGTTTCGCGCCAGCGCAGCAGTAGCATCAATGATTTTCCCGTTTTCACGCACATAAACCGCAAATCCGTTGTTTTGGTCACCGTTGCGCGGACGCAAAAAAGCCAGCGCTGTTCCACCGGGAGCTAAAACAGGGTTGGTGGAACCTTCGTCAGAAACAACCGGTTTCGTATTGCCATTTTGCACATCCACCGAAACCAGTACCGAATGCCACGCGTTGCCCTCCCATACATTGGGATATTCGCTGACAACGATGGCTTTTCCATCGGCAGTCCAGGCCGGTGCTGACATAGAGCCCTGGTCGGTTCCCAGACTCCGGCTCCCTTTGGTAAGTTGTTTTGTTTTACCGCCTTTTGCCGGGACAACCCACAAATGCCAGGGCTGCACTTCGGCACTGGCCATGTAGTTGTTATCGGTTACCCGGAAAGCATCTTCGTGATGTTTGATGGCTTTGGGATTGGGAATTGTATCCTGTGCAATGTAAGCGAATTGTTTCCCATCCGGACTCCACGCATAAGTATCCACACCGGTTTTGGAATTTGTAATTCTGACCGCATCGCCGCCGTCCAAGGGCATGATATAAAGTTGTGCTTTTTTGGATTTCGGGTCTTTGGCAAGAAAGGCAAGCTGTTTTCCATCAGGCGACCAGCGCAGTGTGGACAGCCCTTTCCGCTGAAAAGTCAGCTTACGCAACGTGCCATCTTCCACTTGAACCAGATCAATTTCCTGTGTAGTTTTATCATTTTTCCAGTCGGGACGGGTGGCAATGAGGGCAACTTGTTTCCCGTTGGGTGAAATGCGTGGAGATGAAATTCTAACTAATTTTTTCAAGTCTTTCAGCTGGAAAGGTTTTTTGGCTGAAGTCTGTGAAAAGCCGGGTGCGGCCAAAAGGAGACAGGCTAATGTAACCAGAATACGGTTTATATTTTTCATGGATTAAAGTTTTGTTTTCTATAATTTCGCTTTGAAAATCAGTATTCTTCAAATCTGATATCTTTCACACGCAACTGCAAAGAGGTCTGTCCCTGCCATGTGTTTTCATCCAGATGATAACAAAGACTAAAGGGTTTTCCCCGTTTCATTTCTTCGCAGTACTCACCCATGTTAAAAGCTATGGCCTTCAAAGGATTTCCCGAATGGGCTTTGTGTACAGCCTCAAACTTCAGGTGACGGGGAACGCCGTTTCTTCCTACGGCTTTGGCATAACCCGTGTCAATTAAATGATGTGACACAAACAATGGCGACATATTTCCCGGTCCAAAGGGAGCAAACTGTTTCAGTATCCTGTAAAACCGGGAATTGATATCGCTAAGGAAAAGATCTTCATCAATTTCAATTTCCGGTATCAGCATTTCTTTGGTGAGATGTTTTTCGGCGTATGCCTCAAACTCTTTCAAAAATGTACCAAGATTTTCCGGTTTCATAGCCAGCCCGGCGGCATAAGTATGTCCCCCGAAATGTGCCAGTAGATGGCTGCATGAATCAATGGCATCATAAATGTCAAAATCTTTCACCGAACGTGCCGAACCCGTTATAAGACCGTCAGCCAACGTCAGCACAATAGTAGGCTTATAAAACTGCTCAATCAGCCTTGAAGCCACGATACCGATAACGCCTTTGTGCCACTCTTCTTTGAAAAGTACTGTGGTTTTTTTATTTTTCAGTTCTTCACTGGCGTTAATCATGTTGATGGCTTCCTGCGTTATACTGGTGTCCAAATCGCGGCGGGTTGTGTTTAAAATATTGATTTCTCCACCCAGCTTTTCGGCATATTCATCATGGCTGCTTATCATTAGACGTACCGAATCCGTTGCATCTTTAATACGTCCGGCAGCATTTATGCGCGGTCCTACCACAAAAACCAGATCGGTGACTGTAATTTCACGTTCAAAAACCAGCTTGCTTTTTCCGTTTTCGGTAACTCTTTCAAATCCCGACGATTTCAGGATAGAATAGATACCGGGGCGAGGTGCACTATTGATTTGTTTCAGCCCGAAATAGGTCATAATACGATTTTCTCCCGTTATGGGTACAATATCAGCAGCAATACTTATAGCCAGTAAATCCAGACTTTCAAACGTTTTTTTATCGCTGATTTTGAGCTTATGGGCCATGGCTTGTATCAGCTTGAAGCCCACGCCTGCTCCGGAAAGCTCTTTAAATGGATAGGAGCAATCGTTCCGCTTTGGATCAAGAACCGCCACTGCGTCCGGAATACCATTGCCCGGCCGGTGATGGTCGCCGATAATGAAATCAATCCCTTTTTCAGAAGCATAGCTTACTTTGTCGATGGCTTTGATGCCACAGTCGAGTGCAATAATCAGCTTTACGTCGTGTTCGGCAGCAATATCAATTCCTTTGATAGAAATACCATAACCTTCGAGATAGCGGTCGGGAATATAGAACTCAATTTTTTTATGAATATTTTTTAAAAAGGAATAAACCAGTGAAACGGCTGTGGTACCATCCACATCATAATCGCCGTAAATCATGATTTCTTCGTTGCTCGCAATGGCTTGCAAAATTCTATCCACAGCCTTGTCCATATCTTTCATCAGGAAAGGGTCGTGCAAAGCATCCAGCGATGGCCGGAAAAACGCTTTGGCTTCCTCAAAAGAGGAAATACCACGCTGAGACAGCAAATTCGTCAGCTTAGGACCTATACCCAGCTCTTTTGCAAGGCGTTCAACCAGTTGTCCGTCAGCCTCTTCTTTTACCACCCAACGATTTTCCATGAAAACAAAATTTAGCTTGTAAATATAATGATTTAATGTGAGCGAATAACAGTAATGGCAGTATTTTTGTTATAGAATCGCTACATTTGAATGAAAAAGACCGTATGATTATTCCGGTTCCGCTTTATCACTGCTTTGGGATGGTAATGGGAAATCCGGGCCCTCTTTCGCTTGATGTTACCGCCAATTATGCCAGCCTCACTTTTGATCACGAAGCGGTCTTTTGCACCACCGATTACGAACAAGCCACTGTTTTGTAAGGCGTCCCGGATGAAAAATACGGCGAAGCAGTGATGGCCCGGGTCAAAATTAAGGAAGATGTTGTAATTACCGCATAGGAACTTATCGACTATTGCAAAGTCTCTATTGCCCATTACAAAATCCTCAAATATTTCAAATTTGTGGAAGGATGCCCCAAGACAATTACCGGAAGGATCAGGGAAGTTGGAGATGCGCGAACAAAGCATCAAAGAGCTGGGACTTGAGCATTTGGTAAAAAACTAATACCGAAGTTGTTTAAAGTTGACCCGTTGTTTTTAAATAGAAAATATTGTAAATCAGCAAATAAACTCCTTCATTCTCCTCTTGGGAGGAGCGTAGAGGTGGGTTCATAATAGAAGATATTTATTTGCTGATTTACTAAGGTTTATCATTTAATTATTTTTTAAACTTTAAACAACTTCATCACATAAAAAGTATTTTTCCATTCAATTTTTCTGGTTTCGTAAATATTTATGATGGTTTTTAAGAAAAGTGTCTTACAATTTTGCAATTCAACTGCAATATTGTAAGACAGTCAAAATGACCGTAGATTTGAAAATAGCTTTGGCAGATTTCTCCAGCTGTAAACATAGGTCAAAAACTTAAAAGAATCATCTCCGCCATACACAACATAAAATGTATTGCTGTCATAACCGGTTAATCGTTTCCAGAAATGCACCTGTTTAATAAAATCTTTTGTAAAAGTTTTCCCTGATTTAATTTCAATTACTTCCGGGATGGTTCCATCAACAAGACAATCTATTTCGTTTCTGCTGTTATCCCGCCAGAAGTAAATATTCGATGGAAGGCCTTTGTTAGTCCTATACTTCAGCAACTCAAGTAGAATGAAGTTCTCGAAAATATTTCCTTTCAGGTAATGGGTATTTAATTGTGTTTTGTCTCTGATATTCAATAAGTAAGATAGTAGTCCCGTATCATAAAAATATAATTTAGGGGTTTTAATCAGGCGTTTTCCAAAGTTTTTGTGGTACGGTTGCAAAAGAAACACAACATAACATGCCACCAGTATTGAAATCCATTCTTTTGCTGTATTTACGCTTATTCCCGCATCTCTTGCCAGCGCGGAATAGTCAAGAATCTGCCCGGTTCTGCCGGCACATAATTTTAAAAAATGGGTAAATACGGTTAGATGCCTGATATTTTGAATTTGTCTGACATCTCTGTTTACCAACGTTTCGATGTAAGAAGGAAAAAATTCTTTCGGAGCAATGTCATTATCATAAATGGCAGGATAAAAGCCTTTAAACACAATTTCTTCATAGTCATCAGGTGAGAAATTTTCCAGGTTATCTAACTCCATCTGGCTAAGAGGTAATAATTTAACGACTTTCGTCCGATCCACTAATATTTGTGAAATCTTCTCCTGCAACAAATGATTTTGTGAACCGATAAGTACAAACCTGCCTTCAATTTTTTCTTTGTCAACTGTCGTTTGAATATATGACAGTAATTCGGGGAAGTGCTGAATTTCATCAATAATACATTTTCCAGGATGATTTTTCAGAAACCCGTTCGGATCATCTACGGCCTGTAATCTCATATTCGGATTATCCAGAGAAACATAATCGTAGTCAGCAAAAAGTGCCTTAGCAAGGGTCGTCTTTCCCGATTGCCTCGGCCCGGTAATGGTCAATACCGGATACTCTTTTGCAATTTCAAGTAGTTTGTCAGCGATTTGTCGTTTAATCATAAAACAAAAATAATACAATTTAGCATTTGAAATGCAATATTGTAAACAATAATTTTTACTATACGAGAATAATTCTGTTTGTTAATTTTACAAACAAAGAAGAAAGAATAGTACCCTTCTTCATGCTTTTTTTTCCTTCTCAGAGCAGAACGGACAAAACTTATCGCCGTGGCTGGATGTTTTCGTTGGCTATCGAATAAAAACCGAACAAATCAGATAATCCTGTACTTGATTTGTCCGAAAAATTGCAATTCAGGAAAAACTTTGGGTTTGTAACGAAATAAAGTGACGGGAATTGACGAAGTTATTTTGCGGGTTTTCAAGACGCAAAAGTTGCGAATAGCCACTGTTTATTTAAAACTTTTGCAACGAAGAAAAAGCGTAAAAGAACAAGCCGAAACCGTTAGGTTCTTTCGTTACAATCCTTTAGCGCGAAGTTGACCTGTTCCTATTTTGGGCTATTTCGTGTAAAAGTCTATCATTTTCTGAATAGCTTCCCGGCAGACCGGGCAGAATTTGTCGCCTTTGAATGTTTTCATCAGGCAATCCTGCATGGGGCGGTACATACCCTTCGGCTCATATCCACCACCTTCAAAAGCTCCCACGGTGTTGCTATATTTTTTTGTGGCCGGCGTGGGAATGGGCGTACCGGGTTTTACCATATACTCCCACTTTTTGTCAAAGTGTTTCAGCGTTGTAATGTTGGGTTCCCAAGGTTCAATGTTGAGGTTGTAGAACTTTCCATAAGCGGTAGTGTCGTTGTAATACTCATCGGCCAGTCCGGCAAACCCATGACCAAATTCATGGATTAAAATCTTGGCTGCCTGTATGTTGCTGTTAACGGTCACACTGTAATAATTGAAAATAGCGCCGCCTCCGTATTTTTTACTGTTGACTAAAATATAAATCTGGTCATAAGGGGCATTGGCAGCCAAATCACGAACGCTTTTGTCGTCCATGGTCATAAGATAACGCTCGCTGTTAAAAGTATAATAGCTGGTATTCAAAATGGTATTTCTCCAAATTCCATTGGCAGGAATATCGGTACCCGACTGTTTGGAAGGAGCAAGTACGGCACGAAAATTAAATTTATCTTTATTTTTCGTGTAAGGAGCAAAGGTGAAGAAATCTTTCACAAACTTCCGGCAGTCGTTGATAAATTCTCCCATTTGGGCCTCAGTGTATCCCTCCGGCAAAATCACCACATCTACTTTTCTTGCCGGATTTCCCATAACCTGTACATCAAATTCCGGATAAACCAATCTGTGGTCATGCCTGATAAAATAGTTATTTGTATCCACTTCATAGCTGAATTTCTTGTGAAATATGCCATTCCAGTCCCGACTATAAAGTTCAATACGTACATTTTCTTTGGGATAAGGAATCACCACCGTTTCCGAAAAAGTCCGGTTGGTCTTTTTGGCTTCTTTGGTGGTTTGCCACTCCCTGAAAAGGGTGGAATAACCACGCGAATAGAGCAGGGAATCATTTTTTACATTAAAAACTTTCACATAATAATTGCCGTAGTTCATGGTGTCCACCAAATTCACGTGCGAGCCACCCCAGTAAGGTTCCTGTATCAATTCATCAAAAGTATAAAACTCACTGGTGTCGTTTCCGCTATGGTAGTAATCCATACGGAGAGTTTTGTTGTAAAAGTATTTCACAAACTGCGCCTGAACACTCAGGCTCAGCAACACCAACGCAAAAAGTAAAAGTTTTTTCATTTTAACAGAATATATTTTTTTAAAAGAAGCACAACAAAGGTGTATAAAATTAAGCATAAAGAGGAGAATATTTTCAGGCAATGATAAAACCTAACCCGGATAAACCGGAAAAGACAAATTCAAAACCACAAAACCAAAATAACCGCTAAAAATAGGTTTACTTATCCTTCTGTCTCACCAATTTCTCAAATAGTCTTACATTTGCCCTAAACAGAAAACAGTGCCTGATATTAAAGAAATAAAAGATGCCGTTGCCGCTATGGCTGAAGAGTTGGTAAAAATCCACCGGCATTTGCATGCCCATCCCGAGCTGAGTTATGAGGAAGAGAAGACAGCGGCATACATTTCGGAACAGCTCACCTTGTGGGGAATTGAACACCAATCGAATGTTGCAGGACATGGCATCACCGGACTCATCAAAGGCCGCCACCCTAAGAAAAAAGTGGTGGCACTTCGTGCTGATATTGATGCGTTGCCGATTTTAGAAAAAAATGAAACTTCTTACAAGTCATTGAATCATGGCGTGATGCATGCCTGCGGCCATGATGTACACACCACCTGCCTGTTGGGAGCAGTAAGAATTCTTAACGAACGAAAATCCGGTTTTGAAGGAACCGTAAAGTTTATTTTTCAACCGGCAGAAGAGAAACTTCCCGGTGGAGCTATCAAGATGATAGAAGCCGGCGTACTTGAAAACCCGCGTGTAGATGCTATTCTCGGTCAACATGTTTATCCCTCCCTTGAGACCGGGAAAGTAGGTTTTCGAGATGGCAGATATATGGCTTCAGGAGATGAAATCAATCTTTTTTTTCGCGGAAAAGGCGGTCATGCCGCTATACCTGACGAAATTGATGATACGGTTTTGGCTATGGCCGAAAGTATTGTATCGCTGCAAAGTGTCGTCAGCAGGAAAGCTCCTCCCACTGTTCCTGCCGTTCTCTCCTTTGGTGAAGTAAAAGCCGGGGGAGCCACCAACGTAATCCCTTCGGAAGTGGTAGTTCGGGGTACTTTCAGAACGTTTGATGAAACCTGGAGAGCAAAGGCTCATCTGCTCATTAAAGAAATAGCAGAAGCAATAGCCCGTGCCCATGGTTGTTCTTGCGAGGTAGTCATAAAGAAAGGTTACCCGTTTCTGGAAAATAATCCGGAGGTTACCGCCATTGCAAGAAAAGCAGCGGAAGAATATCTCGGAAAAGAAAATGTTGTGAATTTGGATATCCGCATGACGGCGGAAGATTTTGCCCGTTATGCCCAACAGATACCGGCCTGTTTTTATCGGTTGGGAACCCGGAATAAAGAAAAAGGGATTATTTCCGGTTTGCACACCCCCCAATTTGATGTGGGTGAAGGAAGCCTGGAAACAGGTACCGGCCTTTTGGTTTGGGAAACTTTACAACAATTAAAATCATAAACCATGCTCGTTGGAGATAGATCATACCGAACCGTCTGGATGGAAGGACCTTCCGTATTTATGATTCAGCAAAACCTTTTGCCATTTCAGTTTCAAATTCACGAATGTAAAACTTACTGGGACACCTGCATAGCCATCACCGACATGATTGTGCGTGGCGCCGGAGCCATTGGCGCCGCCGCCGGCTTTGCCATGGCACAGGCCTTTTTAACGATTAACACCAAAGAGCGGCTGAAGATGATTCGCGAGGCACGTAGTGACATCGAAAATACGCGTCCCACGGCAAAAAACCTGTTTTATGCTGTTGACAAAGTATATCTGGCAGGTCTTGTCTCGGTAGAAAATGCCGTGGCCGAAGCACAGAAAGTAGCGAAAGAAGATGCTGATTTTTCTAAAGCCATTGGTGAGTACGGAAGCGCACTCATTCACAAAAAAGCCAGTATCCTGACGCATTGCAACGCTGGTTGGCTGGCATTTGTGGATTACGGAACCGCTCTGGCACCCATTTATCTCGCCAAAAGGCAGGGGAAGAAAGTATTTGTGTATGTGGATGAAACGCGTCCCCGCGGACAGGGAGCGCGACTCACAGCCTGGGAGCTGAAAAACGACGGGGTGCCGCATGTGATTATCCCCGACAATGCCGCTGCCTCGCTCATGGCACAGGGCAAAATCGACATGGTCATCACCGGCGCCGACCGTATTGCCGCCAACGGCGATACGGCCAACAAAATAGGTACGCTGGGACGAGCCATTCTGGCCAAAGAGTATGGTGTTCCGTTTTATATTGCTGCGCCCACCTCCACGTTTGACATGGAATGTAGCACTGGAAAAAAGATTCCTCTTGAAGAACGTTCGCAGGATGAGGTATTGTATCAGGTAGGTACCGACGACAACGGAAATCTGGTGAAAGTGCTGGTCTGCTCGCCCGGCTCCGGCGCTTACAATCCGGCTTTTGATGTAACTCCGGCAAAATACATCACCGGTATCATTACCGAAAGAGGTATTGTAAAAGCTGATCGCCTGTCCATTAAAAAATTAATGGAAAACCAACGGTAATCAAGAAGCCAATCCCGGCATGGTTTCTTTTACCCGTAAAAGATGAACACCTTTTTGAAGTTTTTGTGTATTTTCCTTTAACTTAAACAACTCATATTCCGCTATCATCTCGTGGAATACCGCTTTAACGGATTGTATTTTTTTCGTTCGGTATGCATTACTTCCGGCAAAGACGAAACCGTTTTTCAGTTTTCCTTTCGCCGCATTGATCAACGCAAGCGAAATGCAATAGGGCGCTTTTTTATAGTCGCATGTTTTCAGGCATTTCCAGGGACAATTGACAGGGTTTCTTTTCCCGGCGGAAACATCCTTTAGAAAATTGTTATTGATAGCTCTTCCCGGTAATCCGACAGGGCTGTTGATAAGCACAATGTCTTCAGGCCTGCTGTTTACATAGGTTTCTTTAAATTCGTTTGAGGCATCGCATTCGAAGGTGGGGACAAGCCGGGTACCGATTTGAACGCCGCTGGCGCCCAGTTTCATCAGCCTGTACATATCCGCACCGGTATATATTCCTCCGGCAGCAATGACGGGAATCTGTTTACCAAACTGCTCCTCAAAAGGCTTAACACTTTCAATGACAGCAGGAATAATATTCTCCAGCATGTAATCCGGATCTTCTATTTGTGTTTTTTTATATCCAAGGTGGCCGCCGGCTTTTGGCCCTTCCACTACTACGGCATCGGGAATTACCCCGTAATGACTTGCCCAGTAACGGAATATCAAGCCGGCAGCTTTCCCGGAGGAAACTATGGGAAGGAATTTTGTCCGGTTATTCTCTTTTTTATCTTTGATTACACTATCAGGTATATGGATAGGCAGTCCCGCCCCGGAAATAATCAGGTCGGCTTTTTCTTCAATAGCTACGGTCAAATGATCTTCGTAATCGGAAAGGGCAACCATAATATTTACCCCGATAATACCATTCGTTTTTTCTTTCGCTTTTCTTATTTCTTCACGCAGGGCGGTTTTATTTGCCCCTCTGAAATCTTTTGAAAAGTTAGGGATCAGCATGCCAATACTTGCTGATGATATAATTCCGATTCCACCCTCGTTTGCCACTGCCGAGGCCAAACCGGATAAAGAAACGGCAACACCCATGCCTCCCTGTATGATTGGAAGCCTGGCTTCAAGGTCTCCTATTCGTAATGACTTCATAAAACAACTTTTTAGTTCACCGGCAAAAATAGAGACATAACGGCGAGAAAAATTATTTTAGGGATTAAGGAGGAAATAATAGGGATAAACAGAACGTTTAGGGACGAACAGCCGGGATACGGGGATGAAATGACAGGAAAATAATCAGGAGGGCGTAAAAAACCGGTCAGACTTTGTAGAATAATTCTTTAAACTGCTGGAGATACTTCCGGGAAACCGATATGGAATGTTCTTCATTACCTACATAAAGCACATATCCCTGTGAATTACCTTCCAACCGTTTAATTTGATAGATGTTAACAATAAAAGCACGATGACACCTGAAAATAAAGGGATAATCCATAGACGCTTCTTCGGCATTATTTAAGGTGCATCTCACCATCAGGGAATGGGTTCCTTTTCGATCCTGCCAGAAAACTTCAATATAATTGTTTGCAGAGCGTATGTATAAAAGGTTGTTTACATCCACTGACAAATCGTCTTTTTCATAATCCGATTTCAGATGAATAACTTTTGGCAAAGGATTAGCTTTCTCTTCGAGATAACGGTTCAGTTCCAAAGCAGATTGTAAATGCATGTTTAGTAAGCGGGTACGATTATAGGGAATCAGAATACTAACCGGTATAGCGCTGATTATCAATACCTTTACCAAAATATAAAAACTAAAGCTAAAATATCCGATTAATTGAAAATAGATAAAGTATGCTGAAGCAATGGTAAATATAATCCAGAGATTCCAAAAAATCTCTTTTAAAACCGTCCATTTTCTAAAGATGTAAGCGTCGGCCAGAAATGCCGGTATGAGCAACAAATTAACACTTAGTCCAAGAAATATAACCACTATCAAACCGCCAATTAAAGAGTACTTTTGATGTGTGCTTAAAGCGTTGAGATCAAAGGGTTGAAAAAGAAAAAACAGCAAAAACAGAATCAGGCTAATGATAAAAATAAGCTTCGTATTTTGCTTAAGATCATCATTAAACGGATAAGACTTCTTTAAAAATTCAAACCATTTTGCCATGAATGCTCAATTTAGGATCCTTTGATTTTATATTCAGCTACAAAAATAAGAAAAGAAAAACACCCTGACAAAATAATTGAAATACCCAATCATAGCTAAATATTATTTACCACGAAGATTTTTAGG
>ENA-ORDP01001103-ORDP01001103.1-marine-sediment-metagenome-genome-assembly--contig:-NODE-1103-length-15442-cov-2.983753_pt1 | contig 15442 bp, 19 predicted proteins | sample MGYA00248627_ERZ508539 | MGnify/ENA primary metagenome ERZ508539 (study PRJEB26208, sample SAMN05571518) | marine sediment metagenome | biome: deep sea; feature: Hydrothermal vent; material...
CTGAAGATCGACCGGGACACACCGCTTGAAGTCCGGACCGACGGCGTCGGCTTGATCGCCGCCGCGAGCCGGGACCTGTGCGATGAAATCGTGGAACTCTTGGGCAATGAAGGACATTGACGGAGAAAACGCGACGCCGGAGGTGGCGCTGGTCCTGGCTGCGGGCACGGGATCGCGGCTTCATCCGGAAGCCAATATACCGAAGCCTTTGACCAAGGCGCTCGGGTTGAGCCTGGCCGAGCGTGTCGTCTGCACGTTGCGGGCCGCCGATATCCGGCGGTTCCTCGTCGTCCTTGGCCACGAGGCCGAAACGATCAAGGCGCATTTTTCCGATATCGCCCGGCGTCGCGGCGTCAAGGTCGAGTTCGTCGAGGCCGAGGGCTGGGAGCGGGGCAACGGCGCCAGCGCCCTTGCCGCCAAGGGCCGCACCGGCGACGCGCCCTTCTTCCTGGTCATGACCGACCACCTTTTCAATCCCCGGCTCGCACGGACGCTTGCCGCCAGCCCGCCCGCGCCGGGAGGAATGTGTCTGGCCGTCGACCGCGACAAGGACGGCGTCTTCGATCTCGACGATGTCACCAGGGTCAAGATCGACGGCGGACGCATTAAGGAGATCGGGAAAAACCTTGATGTTTGGGACGCCGGCGACACCGGGGTCATGCTTTGCACGCCTGGCCTGTTCGAGGGACTTGAGCGGGCGGCGGCAAGGAACAAACATGGGCTTTCCGACGGGCTTAGGGAACTGGCGGGGGAAGGGCGGGCGAGAACCGTCGATGTGACCGGGATGCCGTGGCTCGACGTGGACACGCCCGAGGCTCTTAGCGAGGCCGAACGGCGGCTGATGCGCGAAGAGAGCGGAAAAACCCGCGACGGGCCTGTGTCGCGTCACCTCAACCGTCCGCTTTCCCGGTGGCTCAGCCGCTATCTGGTGCGCACCTCCGTGACGCCAAACCAAATCTCCCTGGCTTCGTGGATGCTGTCGTGCTTCGCCGCCGTGTTGATGGCGTCGAGCGGCTATCCGGCCCTGGCCGCTGGGGGCGCGCTGGCGCAATTGGCTTCGATAATCGACGGTTGCGATGGCGAGATCGCCCGGCTGAAGCATTCGCAGAGCGAGTTCGGCGGCTGGTTCGACGCGGTCCTCGACCGGTATGCCGACGCCGTCCTGTTGTTCGGCCTGATGTGGCACGAATTCGCCACGACCGGCGCGAGCCTGTCCATCTTGCTGGGGTTCGCGGCGATTGTGGGGTCTTTCCTGAACAGCTATACGGCGGACAAGTATGACGGGTTGATGGCGCAAAGACTGCAAGGCGCCTCATACTTTCGGTTGGGCCGGGACGTGCGGGTGTTCGTCATTTTCCTCGGCGCCATCTCGAACCAGGTCCTATTCACCTTGGGCCTCATCGCATTGGTGATGAATTCCGAGGTGGTCCGGAGGATTATTGTATGCGCCCGCGCGGAGACAAAATAAAGAAGCGGCCCTGAAACCCGCGTATTCATGAAATGGCGGGGATGACCGGCTGATCGGGCGCCCCGTAGGATGGGCGGCAATTGACCGGCTAGGATGCAAAACATGGCGCAGGACCTTGTAACGACAGATACCAGGGAAGTCGAAAGCGTCCAGGGAAAAGACCTGGAGGACTTCGTCACCTTTACGGTTGGCGGCCAGTTGTTCGGTATCCCGATCCTCAAGGTCCAGGATATCCTGAACCTGGAAGAAATCGCGTCGATCCCCCTGTCGCCGTCAAAGGTCAAGGGGTCCATCAACCTTCGTGGGCGGATCGTCACCGTGGTCAGCGTGCGCGAGTGTCTGGGAATCGACGAACGGGTAGAAAGCGCGGACGGAGACGATGTAACGGATATGGGGGTCACCATCGAGCAGGGCAGCGATCTCTACACGCTGCTTGTCGACGGCATCGGCGATGTCATCAGCGTCTCGTCCGAGTGCTATGAGGGCAACCCCAGCACTCTTGATCCGGTCTGGCGTGAGTTCGCTCTCGGAGTATATCGGCTCGATGAACGGCTGATGGTGGTTCTCGACGTGGAACGCCTATTGGACATTGAGCCTAAATGAGATTAGGGAGAAAACGTTATCGAAGTGACGGAGAAATCTGAAATCAACATCGGTGACAGTTTTATAAAACCCGAGGATCCGAGAACCGTCTGGGTCGTGGAGCAGTTTGTCGATCTTCCCGGATTGCCCCGGCATGCGGAGTTGAAAGCCAAAGGGTATCGCAACCGAAAAGTCTTGGTGGCCGTATCGGCCCTCATGGACCGGATTTTTTACCGGCGCGTAGAGAACCACCGATAATGAATTGTCGTGTTATTCAAAGAAGAACGTCGAGGAATTCGCCGTGTCTGACATCGCCGAACGAGTAAAGATAATCGTCGCTAAACAACTTGGCCTCAACGAAGCTGAGGTCGTTGAGGACGCCAACATCATTGACGATCTAGGTGCGGACAGCTTGGATACGATCGAATTTATCATGGCCTTTGAGGAGGAGTTCGGCTGCAAAATTTCCGACGAAGCCGCGGAGGAATTACTCACTATCAATAACGTTATCGACTTCATCGAGGCCGAAATATCCAAGTAACTGGGCCCTACGTCCTGGTTTTCCGAGCACATAACCGCAATCGACAAGGCATTCGTCAGGAGTGTTCGAAGGGACATAAAGACAATGGTAATACGTAGAAACAAATGCCCGAATTTCAACCATGGCCGCACGAACGCGCCAGTGCGCTTCTGTTCAATGTGCGGCGACGTGGTGAACCAGAATATTCCCGCCGGAAAATGCCATGAACCGGAACATGCCAAGAGGCGGCGGAACCAAGAGAAGCACTGCGTCGATTGCGGTGAACTGCTTATTCCAGATAGGTGACCGGCGTCATGGCGCGTCATGCTCAGAACAGAACCCGGTCGCCGGCTTTCACGTCCAGAGGCCTGATAGCGCCATCCTCGCCAAGTGAGCCGCTGCCGACCGCGATAATCTCGCCCTCCATGGGCTTCTCCTTGGCGGTGTCCGGGATGATAATCCCGCCAGCGGTCTTCTCCTCCTCGTCCACGCGCCTGACCAAGACACGGTCATGCAATGGCCTGAACTTCATGAGATGCCTCCAATGCATATCCTGAAAATTGATAGCTGATTTAAGTCAAGCACTCTCCGTCAAGGAGTGCTGGCAAAATCTGCCGGTAATTTAATAGGCTTGGGGCGGTCGTCAAGAGTGGTGTGCATGGAGAGAGGGAAAAGGGATGCCACGTCGCGGCCCCGCCGTTCCTTTCCTTGCCGTCATTGCGGGTTCTTGGCAAGAATCTGGGATGCGATTTTGATGGACTTGCGGCCTGCTTTCTGGGCGCTGACCGCCGCCTCCTCCAGGGTCTCCGTTTCGCATATTCCGACCAGCTTGATCAGCATTGGCAGGCTGACGCCGGCGATCACTTCGACATTGGCCTTTTCCATGATCGATATGGCCAAGTTGGACGGAGTGCCGCCGAACATGTCGGTCAACAGCACGACGCCGTTTCCTTCATCAACCTTGTGGATGCATTCCATGATATCGGCGCTGCGCCTTTCCATATCATCGTCGGGGCCGATACACACGGCGCAGATATTAGATTGAGGACCGACCACATGCTCAAGGGACGAAACCAGTTCTTCCGCTAACCGTCCGTGGGTAATTAGCACCATTCCGATCAAATTTCGGTTCTCCCTGTTTTGATTTATCCGTTGGGTACATTAACATAATTTCCAAGCTGCTTCATTTGCCATTATACATCGCCATAGCATGTTGCGAGTATCATGCGGATTCCGCCTGCCAGGTATTTTTCTCCTGGTAAATAAGATATCACTGCGGAATGAACCGGCAATGCTCAGCTGACGAAGTGCGATGTGTGGTCGCCGTTGTTACACCACGCCAGGGGACACGGCCTGAGTCCAGCGCCTCAAAATATGATTTAGGAGACGGATTTTTTTCAATCTGCTTTTGAATATGCAATTACTCAAAGAAAAATTTCAGCCCATCATCATTCTCGTGACGGCGATTTGGATCGTGGAGATCGTCAATTTTTTTCTCGGTCACAGTTTGACCAGTTGGGGTATCCTGCCCCGCAGCCTTGGAGGACTTATAGGAATCCCCTTGGCCCCATTTATCCACGCCGGCTTCTGGCATGCCGTTTCCAATACCGTACCGATAATTATTCTGGGCGGGCTTACCCTCGCCGCCGGTGGCAAGCGATTTTGGGCAACGACCGCAGGGATTATATTGCTCACCGGCATTTTAGTTTGGTTGTTTGCACGCGATGCCTACCATGTTGGCGCAAGTGGATTGGTTTTCGGATACTTTGGCGTCTTGATGGGACGAGCTTTCATTAAGCGCAATATTGTATCCGTCATCGTTGCTGTTGTTACTGTCACTTTATATGGCGGCATACTATGGGGAGTTCTCCCGATTAGAAGCTTTGTCTCCTTTGAAAGCCATCTGTTCGGGTTGATCGCGGGTGTAGTTGTTGTGTGGTTCGACAATAAAATTGGAAAAGCTCAACCAGGATAGGTGAGCTTCCCTTTAGACAAATTCATATCCTGTAGTTTAACCGCCTGAACTGTAAGCCCGCGCCCCGAAGCCGCCGCGCGCAACGGTGCGGGTGCGTACAGGTGGCCGTTTGACCTGAGATTTTGCAACCTGCGTACGTCCATCGCGCGCTACAGCCCCAATTCTGCTGCTTGACGCGGTCGTATAACGATTAGGATAGCTACTGGTTCTGTAAAGGGGCTGGGTATAAACGCCCGAAGAAAATCTTGGCGCTATCATATATCCGACCATGAAGGGCAACCAAAATCCCGAACTTGTTCGTTGGCAGCGATTATACCCAAAGTCGGAATAACATTCATTCTGTCTGGCATACCGGGGGGCAACTTGGTTGTGCAGTTCCTGCGCCTTTTGGAATTCTACTCGACAGGTGTTGGCATCCTTTACACCTGCGTTGATGCATGACTCTACCGAGTCGTAGGTAAGCGCCTCTTCCGTCGTCTCGCCGCAAGCGGCCAGGATAAACGCGGTCGCTCCCAACAGTGTCGCTCTTAATTTGCATGTATTATTCATCGGCGCCGCTCCCCCTCATTCACGTTGTCATGCTGGCTGCGTTGAGCATGCCGCCCACCAATGACGCAGTACCGAGCCATATGCCGGCCGCGATTTCGTTTTCCTCAATACGCTCGGAAATTCGCGGCATGGGCCAGCGAACGAAAAAATAAACAACGATCTGGACGATCATTGCGACGACTCCCCAAAGCACCACCTCGATAATTCCGTTGGAGTTCACCATGACGCTTACCAGGGGCAGCGCGAATCCGATGAGACTGCCCGAAAACGCTATGGCGGCCGCCGTTGATTTCTCTTTGATAAGTTTAAACTCGTCGTGCTTGGTGACGCGCCAATAAATCAACGTAAAAACAATCGTCAGTACGGCGGCAACGGCGAAAAAAGCAAAAAATTCGGTTAAGCTCGATAAAAATTCATTCATTTGCACGTTCATTCGACACCCCTTAAAGACGTAGGATCAGTCAGGTTGGACAGCGTATCGCAGGTTCATACGATTAAATTACCTTCAACATGGGAAACTCGAGGTCCACACCCACCATGAGTTCGACCGTTTTCTCGCCATCATAAGAGTCAACGGTTATCAAAAGATACTCGTTCTTTTTGCCTTCCTCTAAATTTCGACCGTACAGCATGGTTTTTTGAGAGCTGTTCCGGTGTTCGTCCGAGTCCTGGTCCTCGTATACGGCTTCCGTAAATTCGACCGGATCGGCATAGCCGTCGGTGGTGTCGAACCATACGCGCGTGTATTCCGCACCATCTTCCAAGCGGAACGTGGATGCGCCCAGTTTGCCGCCTCTCGACGTCCACTGCGCCCATTCACCCTCGGTTCCCGGATAGTAGCTCTTATATGGCACGTAGAGGGTGATTTCCTCTACATGCTCATCCTCTACGCCGGCGACCGTCAAAACCTGGATCATCTTGTCGTCGGCGGCGTAGTAGCGATGTACGTAAGTTGCATCGCCCAATTCTATATATCCCTGGGCCACGATCAGGATGGTCTCATCGGGCAGTTCGACGTGCAGATCATCCGCATGGATGCGCAAAGGAAGCGTGTCGATGTCCACAGCCGCGCCGATACGCAGTCCGAGCGGAGTGGCGAATTCATCATCCTCGTCACGGTCGGTGAATTTGTTCTTGAGATCGCGGACGCCGCTTTTAAAAAGCGACTTCATTGAGCCACCAATCATTTTACCTCCAAAGTTTTCAAGGTCGTCGCGTCGTCGCCCACGGTCATTGCGACGTCAACCCGGACCAATTGATGTCCGACGGCCCGATACGCCGGGCGGCCATAAAATAAAGAATCGTCCCTGGATCGACTTGAAAATCGGACGGTGCGTTCAAAATCAGGTCGTCGCCCAGGGTGCTTTTAGCCACACCGAAAAGTGTCGCGTCGTGGCTGTTTTTAAGTTCGGAAAAAAGCGCACCGTAATTTACGGCATTGATGTTTTCCGGAACATTGAGGCTGAATTGTGTCGGACCTTCCAAGGTCGAAAGAAGTTGACGCTGGACTCTGCTCGAACCGGGATCCTGCGCCGAGCGCACCATCATCTCAATGGATAACGAAACATTGCATTCAGCCTGCGAGCAATGCGCCTTAAGAAGATCGGCGAAGCTTTGTTGGTCAAAGTAGGCGACCATGTGCGCATCATAATTTATTGCGGCCGCTCCCAAGGCGGCGGCGAGCGTCTCGTTATCGTCATTGCCGAGCGCAATAATATGTTCCGCCGTCTTCACTCCGGCCCGGGTCAAAATATCCGGCGTGTTCAAGGTCGCGCCGCGGACAAAATGAACCTGGTCAGGCATTGGATTTTCGACATTCTTCGCCGTACACAGGACAATTTCGCGGTCCTTGCCGTCTTTATCTCCGCGTATGTGATCGACCATGCGCTGGGTCTTCGTTCCGTGCCAGCCGAGAATGACAATGTGACCCGATAAGTTTTCATAACTCGATAATCCGCGCATCCTTTTCCTCCATCTTTCGGAAATGTGCCGCACTACTTTTGCAATGATCGTCGTAAATAGAGCGATGCCGCCCGGCATTATCCACAGCACCACCACCAAGCGTCCCGCTTCCGTTACGGGGGAATAATCACCATATCCGACGGTGGTGGCGGTGGTGGCGTAAAAGTACCAGAAGATTTCTCCACTAGAAATTTTTTCACCACCGATTGCATCGAAAAGACCCCATGAAATCAAGTAATGACCAAAGGTCAAAATCAGGACAATATCCCAAGTTAAGTTCGTAATCCTCGCATAAATGCGTTTAGCGACTATTGGTAGAATGAAATACATCCTGGGAATCCATCATGAGTCTTGGCGAAGATTGCATGGCCTTGGGTCGACATCAGACGTTTATAATTTTACTATACTCCAGCGGCTAACACGAAACGACGAAATGTGTAGGGGGCGAAAATTTTGCTTGCCAAAATTTATTACATGTAATATCTAACATGTAAAGAATATATTGGAGCTTTTGATGGCAACAAAGCGTCCGTCCTATTATCAATCCAGATATCGAGACCGTTTGCGCCAGCAAGGTTACGTTAAAAGAGAGGTCTGGATTCCGCCCGATTACACCCAGGTTCTGAAGGAATGCGAGAGCGCTTTAAGGGCCGGGGTCGTGCCAATTATTCCCAAAATGGGTAAGGAGAGAAACATGAATCAAATCAATAACTGGGACACTCAAACCTTATTTGAAGCGCTTGGTCAGTCTGTGCCGGCCGCCGAAGGCGCCATCGAAGTTGAATTGGTTGAAGGCGCCGAACCCGGGATATTGCTCACGATGAAGGAATTCGGAGATTTGCCTATTTTAATGAGTGTCAGCGGCAGCCAGATCATCGTCGATACATTGCTCTGGCCCGTTGGCGAGGCCGAAGACAGCGCAGCCTTCAATACGATAATACTTAAGACACATAAGTTGTTTCCCTTATCGACCTTTGGAATCACGCGCGGCCCCGATGATCAAGACTATTACGAGATGTTCGGCTCGCTCAGTTCCGGATCATTGCTGGAATCGGTAATTTTTGAGATTGAAACGCTGGCGGACAATGCCCTACAGGCTGCGGAGGCTTATCAGTCGGACCTGAAAAAGGTCGCCTGATCAATTGCGCCGACGAGCTGGGACAATAATTTCTGATAAAGGAGTAATAAGATGAATATTTGGGCGAAAGTGGCAACGGCTATCCGCGGAGGCGTTAACGAAGCCGGCGAGGCCATTGTCGACGGTCAGGTCCTGCGGATTTTGGACCAGGAAATTCGGGACGCGGACAACGATTTCGGTAAATCCAAGGAGGCCCTCACGGGGATCATCGCCAAGCGCAAACTGGCCGATAAAAAGGTCGAAAGTTTGAAAAAATCGCTTGCCGAATATGAAGGCTACGCGATTCAGGCGCTTGACAAAAAAGATGAGGCATTGGCGGCGGAGATTGCGGAAAAGATCGCCGGACAAGAAACCGAACTTTTGGGCGAGGAAGGGCTTGCCAAGTCTTTTGCCGATAGCGAATCGCAACTTCGCCGGGCCGTGGCGCAGACCGAATCCAACTTGAAAAGGCTCAAACAGCAAGTCGACACAGTCAAAGCGACCGAGAAAGTGCAAAAAGCGCAGGCCGCCGTTGCCGCCCGGTACTCCGGCGCAGACAGTAGCATGCGGAGCGCGGTCGACAGTTTGGAGCGTCTAAAGACCAAGCAGGCTGAGCGGTCCGCTCAGTTTGAAGCCGCTAGCGAACTCGCGAGTTCCACTGAAGAAGTGAGCCTTGACGACAAGCTCAAGGCGGCGGGAATTGTCGGCGGTGGGGCCAGCGGCGGCGACGTGCTGGCGCGGCTAAAAGCGAAACGCGGCGGTTGATTCCATTATTGGTCGGAATATGCTCTAATTTTGAGCCATGAACCGGATTCCCGTTTCTCAAAGGCCCGACCTTGAAAAGGCCGCCCTGGAGCATGGTTTCGAATTCCAGGGGGACGATGGAATTCCTTATTGGGATGAGACCGCTTATTATCGTTTTACATTACGCCAAATAGAAGAAGATATCGAAGCTCCGGCCGATGAAATCGAGAGCATGTGCTTCGAAGTCCTGGACCGCTCATTATCCGATGAAACGATCATGAAGCGGCTCAAAATTCCTGAGTCTTATTGGGACTACGTGGCGCAAAGTTGGCGGCGTAAGGAAAAAGACCTCTACGGCCGGATGGATTTCTCTTATGACGGGACTGGGCCCGCCAAATTATATGAATACAACGCCGATACGCCGACCACACTCTACGAAACGGCCGTCTTCCAATGGGAGTGGTTAGAGCAAACATCCGAGGTTGGCTTCGTTCCGAGCGGTTGTGATCAGTTCAACGAAATTCACGAAGACCTGTTGGCGGCTTTCGCCGGTTTGGACGTCCCGGGCCGCATGCATTTTGCATGCGTGCACGAGATCGATGACGATAAAGGAACGGTCGATTACCTTGAGGAGTGCGCCCAAGAGGCGGGATTGGATACGTGCTCGATGTCCTTGAAGGATATCGGCGTCGATCCTGCGGGAAAATTCACCGATCTGGAAGACTATGTGATCGAGACTCTCTTCAAGCTCTACCCTTGGGAATGGATCATGGAGGAGGAATTCGGAAAGTATCTGGTCGGTAGCGGCGTTCATTTTATGGAGCCTCCTTGGAAGGCCATTCTCTCCAACAAAGGCCTCTTAGCGTTACTCTGGGATATGTTTGAGGGACATCCGAATTTGCTGCCCACCTATTTCGAGGACGATCCCCGAGCAGCCGACCTTTCAGGAAACTATGTCCGCAAGCCGCTGCTGTCGCGTCGCGGACAGAATATCGAGCTGATCAATGGAGACGCCATCCGAATTCAAACGAAGGGGCCGTATGGCGGCGAAGGATGCGTTGTGCAAGCATTTCATTCACTGCCGGTTTTTGACGGGAAATATCCGCTCCTTGGCTGTTGGTTGATTGCCGGTCGGTCCGCAGGATTGAGTATTCGCGAAAGCCGAAATATTGTCACGACCGAGGATGCGTGTTTCGTGCCGCACGTGATCCTTGAATGATAAGCTGGAATTCAGGGAGTGGCAATTTGACGCAAACTATCAAAACACCCGCTTTCGTAATTGACGAAAATATATTGCGGCAAGACATCGCTCTCTTACGGAAGATCGCGGATGAAGCATCATGTAAGCTGTTGTATTCACCGAAGGCCTGCTCGATATCGTCGGTGTTGGAAATTGTATCTGGTCATGTAGATGGTTTCGGGTGCAGTTCTTTGTTCGAAGTCACATTGGTGGATCAAATATGTGGCGGGGATACGCCAATCCATCTAGTGAGCCCTTTACTGAAAGAAGACACCCTGCGCACGATTGGCGATCGTCTCGACTATGTCACGATGAATTCACTTTCCCAATGGAGCCGGCTCCGGGGGAAAATTTCGTCGCTCACCCAGCCTGGACTTAGAGTAAACCCGCAGCTTTCATTCTTAAACGACCGGCGGTATGACCCTTGCCGGCCTAATTCCAAACTCGGTACGCCAATTGATAAATTGGCCGAAATGGTGAATCGTGATGATGAATTGCTGCAAGGAATTAAAGGTCTCCACTTTCACACCAACTGCGACGCGACCGAGTTCGCCAGTCTGTTGGCGACGGTTCGTCATATCCAAGACCTCATACCCAAATTTTTGGAACGATTGACCTGGGTCAATATGGGTGGTGGGTACCTGTTTAATGAGGTTAATAATTATTCCGATTTTTTCCAGGCGGTCGAAATTTTTCGCGAGATGTTCGGCCTCGTGGTATTCATAGAGCCCGGCGCCAGCGTTGTGCGGAGCGCGGGAATCATCGAAGCGACCGTCCACGATCTATTTGAAAGCGGTGATGCAAAAGTGGCAATTTTGGATGCGACGGTGAACCATATGTCCGAAGTGTTTGAATTCCAATTTGAGCCTGATGTGCTTGGCTACAGTAAGGGAGGTTCGCACCCCTATATCTTGGCCGGCTGCACCTGTCTGGCGGGAGACATTTTTGGCGAGTATACCTTTGACGCGCCGCTGGATGTCGGCTCAAAGGTAAAGTTTCTCAACATGGGCGCCTATACGATATCGAAAGCGCATCGGTTCAATGGGGTTGGTCTCCCGACAATTTATATGCGCCGGTCCAATGGCGCCGTACAATTGTTAAAAGAAGATACATTTGATGATTTTGCGGGAACTTCGGGGGTAATTCACAGTGCGGTTGTATGAAAAAAATGTCTCCGTTCCGCTCGCGCCCGGCAACCACAACCTGATTGGGCATATCGAGAAGGCTCTGTCATTCAGGCTGTCGGATGAAGAGATTCCTATCCGCTTGGCGATCACATCCGCAGACGACAATCAATACAACTGTGAAATCGGATGCCTCGTGGATCCTGGCCTCAGCCATCGAGCGCAACACGACCCGATTTTTAAACTGGAGCGCCGCGCAGCCGAAAATCCCCGCCGGTTTACGGCTGTGTATCTGGTGCCGACGGGCATCGGCGCGGAAATTGGCGGCCATGCCGGCGACGCCACTCCGGCGGCTCGGCTGTTGGCCTCCGTTTGTGATCAATTAATCACCCACCCTAATGTCGTCAACGCAAGCGATATTAACGAAATGCCCGCCAACGCCTTATATGTGGAAGGCAGCGTGATTTGCCGTCTTTTGATGGGAACGGCGGGTTTGGTTCCGGTTAGATCGAATAGAGTTCTGGTGGTTATGGATTCCAGACCCGATGAGATGATTGAAAATCTCGTCGTCAACACGGTAGAGGCGGCCAGGGCGACCTATGGTCTCGATTGCCCAAAAATATATAAACTCGAGCCCCCTTTGGAGCTTGTTGCGACCTATGCCGAGTCGGGAAGAGCCGTGGGTTCCGGGCAGGGAATCGATCGTCTTCTGGCAATGTTGAGGGAGACGCGGGATGAGTACGACGCGGTCGCGATCTCATCGCTCATAACCGTACCCGAAGGATATCACGATAAATATTTCAGCAGTGAGGGCGACATGGTCAATCCCTGGGGCGGGATTGAAGCAATGCTGACCCACGCCGTATCGCATGTTCTCAACGTGCCGTCCGCTCACGCCCCGATGATGGAATCCCGCGAAATATTATTTGAGGATACCGGCAGGGTCGATCCCCGGATGGCGGCCGAGGCTATTTCATCCTCCTTTTTTCACTGTGTGCTGAAAGGCTTAAATCAAAGCCCCCGCATTGTCGTCGACCCCGCCCAAATACAGCTGCCCGGCGTCGTCAACGCCAGAAATATTTCCTGCCTTGTCATTCCGGAAGGCTGTCTCGGATTGCCCACGCTCGCCGCGCTTGAGCAGGGCATACCGGTGATAGCTGTTCGTGAGGGGAAAGGCGTCATCGACTGTGATTTGAACATACTGCCCTGGCGGCAAAATCAACTCATCCACGTTGAAAATTACTGGGAAGCCGCCGGCGTACTGAGTGCACTGCGAGCCGGCATTCAACCAAACTCGGTTCGGAGGCCATTCGAAAGGCTCGGGGTCAAGACCTGGCGTCAATACCGCGAGTTTAAATCCGAAACATTCCAGCAAAAAAAATCATTCGAATAATGGTGAATAATTTGGGGGCGCCAAAATGTAGGCACGCTGTTTTTATCATAAATTCAGCAAGATAGTATTGCATCTTGGAGCCTGTGGAAAACATGTCACGCGGCCTCTCGGTAGTAGGATTTGGTAATTCCGCCGAGCTTTTGCCGGCATCGGATGGGACTATCGCGAGTGGGTCGAAAATCGTGAGCCGGATCACCGGCAACGGAGGGACGCTACAGACTTGATGAAACGAAAATTCTGAAAACGAAAGGAGTTGGGAACAGAAAATTCCACTGGCTACGAACGTGGTATTCTCTCGCGACTTTGCCGCTTTGCCTAACACATTGATTTTGCACAGAACTTGTTTTTATCCCAGGCTCGCCTGCATACCAAAGGAAAGCCGATGCGGCACTTGCCGCGTGGGACGGCGGGCGAACCCAACTCGCCGCAGCCAACGCGAAGATAGAAAACATCCTAACCGCCATCAAGGCGCTCAAAGAATCAATCGATCCGGCGGAACTGCCCCGGCTTGAAACCGAACTCAAGCTGTTGCAGGCAACCAAACGGCGGTTTGAGGACGATATCGCCGCAGTGGCCGCGAAACTGGGCGAATACAAGGTCAAGAGAGAGGCCATTGCGAAGGAAAAGGCCGAGGTGCGCACCGCACTCGACCAGCACGGACGCACCATCACCGCCGATCTTGGCACGGCGATCAACACTTACCGCTTGGAGGACTTGGAAGACTTCGTCGTTGAACGCTCAAAGATGTCCACGTCACAGTTTTAGGGCGTGGCGGTCTACCCGGAGACCATATTATGGAAATATGGTCTCCGTATTGTCCATTTTTCAATTGACAGTTTACGCACCATGAAATTATTATGATCTATACAGCGACCATATTTTAGCAATACGGTCAATGCAGAGATCAAACAAGAAGGCATAGCCATGAAGCAGATAAAAACGAGGTCATATTCGCGCTACAGCACAGATGCCGCCGCATTACTCGGTAAGCTCATCAAACTCGGCAGAAAAGAGCGGAAACTAACCTCGCAGAATTTGGCGGATCGCGCCGGAATAACCAGGGGCACGCTCAGGAGAATTGAAAAAGGCGATCTCAAATGCGAGATCGGCCTCGTGTTTGAAGTGGCCGCGATTGTGGGACTGAAGTTGTTTGATGCGGATAGAACGTCCCTAACCACGCATATAGGCGGAATCGACGAAAAGTTGGCCCTGCTCCCGAAGAGCATACATAAGCCCCAAAGGGGCGTTGAAGATGACTTCTAACAAGAAGGGAGGCGCAGAGGCGTTTGTTTGGATTTGGTTGCCGGGAGAGACAGAACCCGTTGTTGCGGGACGGCTGTACTCTGAAGGAAAGTCGCTGCTCTTCAACTATGGTAAAAGCTATCTGAAGCGGGACAACGCCATTTCCATTTATGATCCGGAGCTTCCGCTAAAAGCGGGGGCGCTTCCTCTTCTCAACGGCCTTTCCATGCCGAACTGTATTCGAGACGGCGCTCCTGACGCCTGGGGACGGCGCGTTATTCTCAACAAAAAGCTGGGGTTAAAGGGGACGGGGTCCGATGACGCCCGGCTCGATGAGTTGACCTATTTTCTTGAGTCAGGCTCCGACCGTATCGGCGCATTGGATTTTCAATGTTCGGCAACGGACTACAAACCGCGCTCCCCCATCAATGCAACGCTTGATGAACTCCTTAAATCGGCGGAGCGTGTGGAAAAAGGCATTCCTTTAACGCCGGAACTCGACCAGGCGCTCTATCACGGAAGCTCCATTGGCGGCGCACGGCCAAAAGCGCTCATCGAAGATCATGACAAAAAATATGTGGCCAAGTTTTCGTCAAGTACGGATTTATATAGCGTTGTCAAAGCCGAATTTATCGCCATGCGTTTGGCAGAGATCGTCGGCCTTAATGTTGCGCCGGTCTCTCTCAAGAAAGCCGCTCATAAGGACGTGCTGCTCATTGAGCGTTTCGACCGCGCGCGCTCAGCGGAAGGATGGCGTCGCAAATGCATGGTTTCGGCGCTGACGCTGTTTGCCTTGGATGAAATGATGGCGAGATACGCCAGCTACGAAGAACTGGCGGAAATCATTCGGCATAAATTCAGGAGCGCACCTGAAACGCTCAAGGAGCTTTTTGGCCGCATCACGTTTAATATCCTTACAGGCAATACCGATGATCACGCCCGCAACCATGCGGCTTTTTGGGACGGCGAAATGCTTTCGCTAACGCCCGCCTATGATATCTGCCCACAAGGGAGGGCCGGAAACGAAGCTTCTCAAGCCATGCTTATTTCCGGCCAAAACCGCATGAGCCGAATTTCGGCTTGCCTGGAGGCGGCGCATCATTTTCAGCTTTCAAACAAAGAAGCATGCGCCATTGTCGAAAAGCAAATGACAGGTATCGGAGAAAACTGGGATTCCGTTTGCGAAATTGCGGAACTTAGCGAGACGGACAGGAGCCTGTTTTGGGGCCGACAGTTCTTTAACCCTTTCGCTTTTTCCGATTTAGAATCAGAAGCCGAACACCTGAAGGAATTGGCCGACAAAATTCGAGCGGAGTGGTGAGCGTAATCACGCTCAATCCCATCGTTCCATGGGCTACAACGACGCCGAATTTATCCTCTTGGATATTTTCTCAGCAGCGGCCTTGACCGGATCATTGGCTATGTGACCTGCCCCCTAGAACTGGTCACTCATGTTGAGAGTTCTTCCGGGTGGTTACGGTGACGGTTTGTGGTTACGGTGGTGGTTACGGTGGTTACGGTGACAG
>ENA-ORDP01001104-ORDP01001104.1-marine-sediment-metagenome-genome-assembly--contig:-NODE-1104-length-15434-cov-9.985630_pt1 | contig 15434 bp, 10 predicted proteins | sample MGYA00248627_ERZ508539 | MGnify/ENA primary metagenome ERZ508539 (study PRJEB26208, sample SAMN05571518) | marine sediment metagenome | biome: deep sea; feature: Hydrothermal vent; material...
CGGTCCGGGCCCGGGATTCGCCCGCCACCTTGGCGATGCCGTGCGAGATGTAATTAACCGCGTCCAGGCGGCTCATGTCGTGGACCTGGAGGAAATAGACGGCGTGGGATTCGCGCTCCGAGAACAGCGCCACCAGAATATTGGCCCCGGTCACTTCTTCGCGGCCCGACGACTGGACATGGATAACGGCCCGCTGGACGACCCGCTGAAAGCCGGCGGTGGGCTTGGGATCGGAAATAGGCTCCTTGTCGAGAACGGCCAGCTCGTCGGCGATAAAGCCGGTCAATTCCCCCTGAAGCCGGTCCAGGTCAACGCCGCAGGCGCGCAAGACGGCAACGGCGTCCCGGTCTTCGGTCAGGGCGAGGAGAAGATGTTCCAGCGTCGCGTATTCGTGGCGCCGTTCGGTAGCCAGCGCCAATGCCCGGTGGAGCGTCTGTTCGAGATTGAGAGACAGCATGGTTTTTTATTCGTCTCCGTCTTTTTCAATGGTGCATTGTAGCGGATGTTGGTTCTCGCGCGCCAGTTCCATCACCTGATTGACCTTGGTCTCCGCCACTTCGTAAGTGAACACGCCACACAGCCCGACGCCCCTTTGGTGAACATGAAACATGATCTTGGTAGCCCGGTCGCTGCTCATGCCAAAAAAACGTTGCAGGACATGGACCACGAATTCCATCGGCGTGTAATCATCGTTCAACATAAATACCTTGTACATGGATGGCCGGGTGGTCCTGGGCCGGGACTTGACGGCGACGCCGGTATTTGGCCCCGCCGGGGGAAAATCGTCGTCGGGGGGTTTTGCGTTGCTCATGGTTCTCTATATTTTCACAACATTGAAAATTCAACTGAATACCACGACTCGCGCGGTTCCCGTTCGCGCCATGACATTAATCGCGACATCGCCGTTTTGGCGATGCAACAAGACATCGACACGAGAGCAGCCGAGCGTCAGGCCGCGGATACGAACCCGGTCCAGAAATTCCGGCAGACGCGGAGCGTTAAAGATAATTTGATCGGCCTGATAATCAAATTCAAGCCCCAGGCACGCCTGCAACAGGGCAAAGGGCGAGGCGCTCGCCCAGGCCTGCGGCGAACAGGCCACCGGATAATTGGTCGGCCCCTTGTGGCGGCGGCGCATGAAACCGCAGAACAGTTCGGGCAGGCGCCGATTTTGGAAATAGGCCGATGATTCAAACAGTCCGCGCATGATCCGTGACACTTCGTCCTTCATACCGTAACGGGCGAGACCAAAAGCGATAATAGCGTTGTCATGCGGCCAAACCGACCCGTTATGGTACGACATCGGATTGTAGCGTGGCTCCGTCCTGGCCAGGGTCCGCACTCCCCAACCGGAAAATCCATCGCGGTTGGTCAGGGTCCGCGACACCCGGGCGGCCTTTTCCCGATCGGCCAGACCGGCGAACAGGGCGTGGCCGGCGTTCGACGAGCGGACCCGGCAAGGCCGCTTTTCGCCGTCAAGGGCGATGGCATAGGTAGACAGTTCATCGCACCAGAACCGGGCATTGAATTTCTCGCGGAGTACGCTCGCCTGCACGTCCAGGGTTGCCGCGATGGCGGCTTTGCCGAGCGCGCGCGCCATCGCCACCGCGGTTCGCTTGGCGGCGTAGACATATCCCTGGACTTCGCACAACGCGATCGGACCCACCGCCGTTTGGCCGTCGGCGTGAAAAACAGAATCGTGCGAATCCTTCCAGCCCTGATTGACAAGCCCGTCGGCATTCCGCCGGTGGTATTCGACGAAACCGTCGCCATCCGGGTCGCCCGGACCGTCTATCCATTTGAGCGCCGCCTCGATATTGGGCCACAATGCCGATACGGTTTCCACGTCGCCGGTGCGCTCGAAGTAAAGCCCGGCCAGCATGACGAATAGCGGCGTAGCGTCGACGCTGCCGTAATAGCGGCGGAACGGCACCTCGCCAAGACGCGCCATTTCCCCATTCCGGGCCTCGTGCAGGATCTTGCCGGGCTCGGCATCGGCGGCCGGATTCAATTCGGTGGCCTGGGTTGCCGCCAAAAACCGCAGCACGCCCTTCGCAATACCGGGATCAACCCATAACATCTGCAGCGCGGTAATAATGCCGTCCCGCCCGAACGGGGCGCTGAACCAGGGGATACCGGCATAGGGGTAGAGCCCGTGCTCGGTCGGAGAAAGCAGCATGCAAAGATCCGAGAATGAACGGCACAGAAGATCGTTGAAGGCCGTGTTCGAGGTTTCCACCGTCGCCGCGTCCCGGACCGCCGCGCGCTGGACGCGGCGCGCCTTGCGCATACAGGTAAAAAAGCTCCTGCGCGGCGTCGTCGCGGCCTCGGCGCCGGCGCAGCTTAAGGTCACGAACAGAGTACGGCGTTTCTCCGGCGCGATTTCAAAATCGAACCGGGCATCGTCGAGGGTAAGGGCGTCGGGCGCCGGATCGAAACGAAGCACCGTCTCGCGGGCCACCCCGTCGAGCCCATCATACAAAAGCGCCACCGTATCGCAGGCCCGTCTTTCCGCCCTTTGCATCCCGCGTCCGGCGCGCGAATGACCACGGACCTCGAAGAGATCGGCGAAATCCGCCTCGAATGCCAGGCGGATAGCGATCCGCTCGGTCTTTTCGCTGAAATTGCGGATGGCGATCCGCTCAAAGCAGACGCCGCGCCACAAAAACTTCGACCGCAATATATGAACCGCGTCCTTGGCGAGGATCAGGCGGCCGCCGTCATATATGTCCGGGTTGGTCAGATCCGTGCTCAAGATGGCATTGTCGTCTTGAATGCTGGAACTCAGGAGCAGCGGCGCCGAGCCGTTCAGGCTCAGATCGAAACGCGAAAGGTGCCGGGTGTCGTTGTGGAACAAGCCTTCGGGGCTTTCCTTCCACGACAGGATGTCGCCATAGGGGTTGAAGACCGCGAAGGTATCGCTCTCCTTGAGCGCCTGAACCCCGAGCTGGCTTAGAGAAGCGCCGGCGGATATGTAAAACCGCAGCAAATCGCCATCCAGCACCTCGCCGTTGGCGGTCCGTATCGGGGCTTCATCCGTCATTCGATTGTTTTATACCTAGGCCGCATTGACGGGCGGAACGAAATCCACATCCGGCGGCGGCGCGCCGGTCGCATAATCGTAAATATTTCCACTCGCCATTGCCGCGTATATCGCCAGATAATCCTCGGCCATACTCTTGACCGAGAACCGTTCCTCGAAACGCGCCCGCACCATTGCGCGGTCCAGACCGGCCGCCTTTTCCACGGCGCCGAGCGCCGCCGTCTCGTTATCGACGACAAAGCCGGTAACTCCCTCGTCAACGATTTCCGGCACCGACCCATGACGATAGGCGACGACGGGGGTGCCGCAGGCCATCGCCTCGATCATTACCAGACCGAACGGCTCGGGCCAATCGATGGGAAACAGCAGGGCCCTGGCCCCACCCAGTAATTGAGCCTTCCGGACCTCATCGACCTCGCCGATATAATCCACCATCGGCTGGTCGAGCAGCGGCCTGATTACGTTTTCGAAATAATCCTCGTCAACCTTATCCACCTTGGCCGCGATCACCAACGGCAGCCCGGCTTTTTTGGCGATTTCGATGGCGCGGTCCGGCCTTTTATCGGGGCATATCCGGCCGAGAAAAACGAGATACCCGCCGCCGTCACCAGGATCGTAGGCTTCCGGCGGCAATCCGTGATGGACCGTGCCGCGCCAGTTGAGCCACGGCAATGCCCGGCGCTGGGCGTCGGAAATGGAGACTACCGGCATCGACGGAAATTCGCGGTATATTATCGGCAGCTCCGCGAGATCCAAACGCCCGTGCAGCGTGGTCAGGGTCTTATCGCGCATCCGGTTGAACATGGGGAAATGGAGAAAGTCGGTGTGAAAGTGGATTATGTCGAATTCCCGCGCCGCTTCCATAACCCGGTTCAACATGACCAGATGATACGAAAGCGATTCGCCGTATCCGGCGATCAGGCGCAACGAGCGGGGACAGACGGCGCGAAGCTCGGCGGCGGTCTCGGAATCACCGCTGGCGAACAGCGTCACCTCGTGGCCGGCGCGGACCAGTTCCTCGGTAAGATATGAGACGACCCGTTCGGTGCCGCCGTATAGTTTAGGTGGACAGCTTTCATACAAGGGGGCGACTTGGGCAATTCTCATGCTGTCTGGCCTTCACATATCTCCCTGACGACCTTCCCCGTTGCGATGGTACCAACGTCCCACCGCCAAAGGAAGAGGATTCGTCGGCCGCCGCTCAGCCGTCCGAATAGTCGTCCCTTATTTTCAGAATCTCGGGTAGTTTCTCATTGAACAGCCGGACCAGTTCCGGGTCGAAGTGGGAACCGGCATTTCCATTGATGAAGGCCGTGGCCTCAATCACCGGCCAGGCTTTCTTGTAAGGCCGCTCGGAGGTCAGGGCATCGAAGACGTCGGCGACGGCGGCGATTCGCCCTTCGATGGGTATGGCCTCGCCCTTGAGGCCCTTGGGATAACCCGATCCTTCCCATTTTTCATGGTGGGTCAGGGCGACGGAGCGGGCCACGGCCATCATTTCCACGCTGCTTTCGCCGACGATATCGGCGCCGATCTCGGCATGGGACTTCATGATCTCCCATTCCGCCCCGTCAAGCTTGCCGGGTTTTAGCAATATGGCGTCGGGAATACCGATCTTGCCGACGTCATGCATGGGGCTGGCGTCGAGTATTCTTTCGGCGAATTTCTCGCCCAGCCCCGCCGCCAGGGCAAGAAGCCGGCAACTCTTGCTCATCCGGATAACGTGCATGCCGGTTTCGTTGTCCCGATATTCACCGGCCCGGCCGAGCCGACGGATAATTTCGAGGCGGGTCTCGTGGAGCTCCAGGTTGCGCTCTTCCAGCTCGATGGTTCTTTCGCGCACCTTGGCGTCAAGGATTTCGCTCTGGCGTTTCTGCTGGTTATAAAGGTAGCGGACCTCCAGCATATTGGAAATACGGTTGAGTACCTCGGCACGGTCGAAGGGCTTGGTGCAGAAGTCGTTGGCTCCCGACTTCAGGGCGCGGAGGCGGGTTTCCATGTCGGTCTGGGCGGTGAGCACCAGGACCGGCAGATAATCACCGTGGGTGATCTCGGAAAGCTGTTCCATGACCTGAAAACCGTCCAGGTGCGGCATCCGGATATCCAGCAAGACCAGGTCGTAGCGCCATTTCCGGAACAGATCCTTCACCTCTCGGGAGTCGGTGACGCCGGTGACGTTTTCATAGCCTTCCTGTTTCAGCATCATTTCCAGAAGCCGGACATTGGCCGGGTTGTCGTCGACGGCCAGAATCCTGGCTTTCGGGTATGCGGCGCCTTGATTACTCATTCACGCCCCCAAGCGCTTTTTTTATGCTTTCCAGGATGCCGTCCACATTGATCGGCTTTGTTATATAGTCAAAAAAACCGGCTTTTCGACCCTTTTGCACGTCCTTGGCGGCGGCGGCGGCGCTCAGGGCTATAACCGGAATTCCAGCGGTTTGCGGATCGGCCAGAAGCCGTTCCATGGCTTCAAACCCATCCATGCCGGGAAGGTTGATGTCCATCAAAATCACGTCCGGCTTGCGCTGTCCGGCCATTTCCAGCCCATCCTCGGCGTTAGCGGCGTAAATCAGTTCAAGCCCGGCGGTCCGCTCGACCAGCATTTTGATCAATTGAACATTGGCCGGGTTGTCCTCGACACAAAGTATGGTCGCGGAAAGCACCTCATCCCCATTCTCATTATCATGGGCGGCGGGCGGAGCCTTTTCGCCGCCGTTCTCGGCAACCGCCAGCTCGATCCAGAAAGTAGATCCCTTTCCTTCCTCGCTTTCCAAACCGATGCTTCCCCCCATGAGGCTCATCAGTTCCCGGGTCAGGGTCAGTCCGATGCCGGTGCCTTCGATGTCGCTGTTTTCGGCCCCCAGCCTGCAAAACGGCTCGAACAACAGGCTTTGTTTTTCTTCCGCTATGCCGGGGCCGTCATCAGTTACGTTGATGCGAAATGCGCCGTCCGGCCGGATGACGCATGAGAGCCTGACCTCACCCCCTCGCCGGTTGTATTTGACCGCGTTGCTCAGAAGATTGAGCATAACCTGCTTGAGCCGCGTGTAATCCGCCCAAACGATCTTTCCATCGACCCCCGGCTCCGGCGCGACGACGGATACACCCCGTTTCAGGGCCATGCCCTCGACAAGCGGCAGGCATTCCTCGAACACCTCGCGCGGCGCCACGTTTTCCATAAAAACAGCCATTTTGCCGGCCTCGACCTTGGCGAGATCGAGGACTTCGTTGATCAGCAACAGCAGGTGATCGCCACTCTTGAGAATATGATCGACACAGGTGGCCTGGGTTTCGCTCAGGGCTTCCCTGGGATTGTCCCGAAGCATCTGGCCGAAACCCAGAATAGCGTTCATCGGGGTGCGCAGCTCGTGGCTCATGGAGGACAGGAAATCGGATTTCGCCCGATTGGCCGCTTCCGCCGCTTCGCGGGCTTCCCTGATTTCGGTGATTTCGGCGTGAACTTCCACCCAGCCGCCGTCCGGCAGCCGATCGACGGAAATACGCACCCAGCGATTGCCGATAAGTCTCTGATTAAAGGAAACGGCCCGAATGGCGCGGCCCCGGCTTATCCTTTCCCGGGCCCAATCGTCGGTCCGGCCCCGGGCGTCGGGGTATTCGCCGGCTCCGGCGCCGGCGATGATGAAATCCCCATAGCCGGCGCCCCGTTGGATATATTGCAGGGAATTGGGATATAGCGTGCGGAAACGCCGGTTGTAGAGAACGATCCGGTTTTCGGAATCGCACATTACGAAACCGTCCGACATGCTCTCGATGGCGGCGGTCAGCCGATCCTGGATTTTACGCAAAGCCTTGGCCGCTTTATTGCGTTCCGTGATATCGTGCATGACGCCAACGAATTTCCGCACCCCCCCAACGTCCATGGGAGCGACGTTCAATTCTATCGGAAAGCGGCTTCCGTCCTTGCGTTGCCCTTCCAGTTCGCGGGCCCGGTTGATGATTCGTGGCGCGTTGATAGCCGAATCACGGGTGTATTCTTCATGCCGGGCGCGTTCACTCTCCGGCATAAGCAGGGAAACGTTCCGGCCGACGATTTCGGCGAGCGGATATCCGAAGATCCGTTCGGCGGCCGGATTGAAGGTTTCGACTATGCCGTCATGGTTGATGGTGACGACCCCTTCCGCCGTGTTTTGGAAAACCGACTGGATATAGCGTTCCCGGTCGCGCAGCCTGATCGCGGCGAGTGTCCGCTCCCCGTGTTCCCGGGCAAGGAAAAAAGAGGCGGCGACAGCCAGTAAAACGAACAGGACGTAGACCTCCATACCGAGCTTGTCGGCGGCGGCATCGACAAACGGAAACAGACCGCGCTTATTTCCCAGACGGTTGATGAACATTAATTTGAAAGACTTCAGCTTATAGTCGCTCGTTTTACCCGAGTGTTCGGGATAGCTGATTCCCATGAACCGCATGCGGGCGGCGAAAAGAGGATAAACGGTCCTGAAAACGAATCTTCCTTCTTCGGTGGTGACTGCTCCTCTTTTCCGGCGTTTTATTTCGTCCCAGGTTGACGGGAATCGTTCGACAAACGATTTTTTAGCGCCGCCTGGCGCGATAATCCACCACCCTTTTTTATCGACTAACATGCCGACGCCCGGCGCCGCCGCCAGGACGTTGCGGATTTTGTTGAACAGCCGTTTGGCCCGATAATTGATCAAGATCACCCCGCGGCGCAGCCCTCCACCGTCGAAAACGGGGACGCCGAAATAAACGACCGGAACCAGTTCGCCATCGCCTCCCTTGCCTCCATTGCCTCCATTGCCAATGGTTTTGAGAAAAAATGGGGAAACGTGGATATCCCCGCGTTTAAGGAGCAAGGTCATGAAGAATGATTTCTTCATCGCCGGGGAAACCGCTTTATCGAAGACGACGGAATCAACTTCCCCCCCCCGGCGGTAGACATTGATTTTTTCAACCCCGGCGGAATCGAGGTAGGTAAGTTTCAGATAATCCATCCTATCTTGCAGGAACACCTCGTATTCCTCGTTCACGTCGCGCAAGACTTCGTTGCCGCCGCCGTCCAGATAGCGCTTCAAGGTCAGGTTATCGGAAAGCAGGGAAAGGTCGGAAGCCGCAATACCGAATTCCCAGACGATAAAGTTTTCCGCCAGTTCCATGGCGCTTTCGCTACGAACGAGAAGACGATTTTCCTCGCCCTTGGCGTAAACCCACCAGATACCCCCCATGACCAGGCTTATGAAAAACAGCATCGGCAGGAATATGCGAAAAAAATTTCCGGCCAGGTTCTCGCCCGACGAGGGTTCGGAATCGTTCATGAAGCGATTATATTGACTTTAACTTATATAAAGTAGCGCTATCGGCGGCTATTCCGGCATCCGTCATAAAAACGCCCGGTGAGTTACCTCACCGGGCGTCGGGGGATGCCGCCTGGAATCCAGGGAGGAAATTTAAGCGGCGAAAGGCTTGGTAAATGCTTCCATGGCGGTATTTACCCGACCGACAATGGGGGCCGAAGCTTCTTCCGCCAGCTTGATCGACATATCGGAAAGCCTGCGGCTTTCGATCATCGCCTTGTCGTAGCCGGCCCTGGCGAGGTCGCTCTGGATTTCGACCACTTCGACGACGCTTTTTGAGCCGAGAATCCTCTTGGTTGCGGCGACGTTCTGCTCCATGGCGTCCTGGGCGAGGGCGAACCAGGCCTTGTTCATATCCTGTATGCCTTTGGAAAGAAGGGCGCCGGTAGCCATCACGGCGTTGATGTTTTCCTTGCCGAAGCCGGCCACGTCCTCGTAGCCCTTGAACATTTCGGCGCCGGCATTAACGGCGGCTTCGACCTGTTCGGCCGCTTGCGCCGCGAAATTGACGGGTTTCTTCTTGACGTTCATTTTTCTTACTCCGATTGGCGAGGCCCTCTAAATCCTAGGGGCTCTCTGGGGTTCATTGGGGTTGGTTTGAGGGGGCTCTAAGTTAAAATAAGTTAAATCCTGTTTGCTGCATTGCAACATCAAGGAGAAGGTAGACCTCTCGCGGCATCTGGTCAATCATTTATTGTGCGCTGCAGCAATTTTAATGGCTTTTTTTCCAATGCCTTTTATTACTACACTCCCGTTAAGGTTTTTTGACGCCTTTTGACGCTTGGGGTCCAACCGGACAGGATCAGCCAACCATGCCCCACCGGGCCGACCTCGCCGACCTCGCCGACCTCGCCAAGGCGCTGGAACTCCACAAAGCTGGCCGCATCCACGAGGCTGAGCCGGTCTACCGGCAAATTATCAAAAGCGAGCCGCGCAACGCCGAGGCCCTGCATCTGCTGGGCCTGGCGGCCCATCAGACCGGCCGCCACGAGGAAGCGGCCACCCTCATCCACGCCGCCCTTCGAATTGAGCCCGATTGCGGCAAGTATCATCTGAACCTGGGCTGCGCCGAGCTGGCGCTTGGCCGGTTCATGACCGCCGAAGCCAGCTTTCTCCGAGTCCTTGAAATCGACCCGGAAGACGCCACGGCGCATTTCAACCTGGGCAACGCGCTCGCCGCCGCCGAAAAATACGAAGATGCCGCCGAAGCCTATCAAAAGGCCCACGGCCTTGATCCCGCCGACCCCCGGCCGCCCTACAACATGGGCAAGGCGTTATACGCCCTTGAGCGTTTCACCGAGGCCGCCGAGGCCTACGCCCTGGCGCTCCAGGCCGACCCCGGCTTCACCGCCGCGATACGCAACCGGGGACTGGCGCTCAAGGCCGCCGGGCGGATCAACGACGCCATCGATTGCCTGAAGACCGCGGTCTCGCAAACACCGCAAGACCCGGTCCTCCACGGCGCATACGGCAGCGCCCTGCTGCTGGCCGGACGGTTTGATGAAGGCTGGCCGGAAAACGAATGGCGGTTGAAAAAACCGGATTACCGCCGGCTTTTTCCCCAACCTCTCTGGGACGGCTCGGACCTCGACGGGCGGACCATCATGATCGAAGCCGAACAGGGCTATGGCGACACCATCCAGTTTATTCGCTACGCCGCCCTGCTGAAGGATATGGGGGCGACGGTTATTTTTCACTGCTTCCCCCGGATGCGGCGGCTGCTGGCCGGTGTTCCCGGCATTGACCTGATAGTGCAACGGGGTGAAATGCCGCCGGATTTCGATGTTCAGGCGCCGCTGATGAGCCTGCCCGCGATCTTCGGCACGACCCTGGAGACCATCCCCGCCGCCGCTTCCTACATTTCCCCGGATGAAGACGCGGTGGAAACATGGAAGAAGAAGCTGGCGGCGTATCCGGGACTGAAAATCGGCCTTTGCTGGCAGGGCGATAAAGGCTTCAAAGGCGACAAGTGGCGGTCCATGCCGCTTAGGCACCTGGCGCCGCTGGTGGAAAGCAGGCCCGGCGACACCTTCATCAGCCTTCAGGCCGGCCCGGCGGCGGACGACATCGAGGCTTTGGGTATGGAGAACCGTATCCACCAAAACCTGATCGAAGACGAAGGCGGACCGGACGCCTTTATCCTGACCGCGCCGATTATCCGCAATCTGGATTTGGTTATCACCACCGACACCGCCGTCGCCCATCTGGCCGGGGCGCTTGGAGCGAAGACCTGGGTTTTGCTCCAGTTCGTGCCCGAATGGCGCTGGCTCATGGAGCGCCCCGATTCGCCCTGGTATCCCACCATGCGTCTTTTCCGCCAGCCGGCCCACCGGGACTGGCCGGCGGTGATCGCCGATGTGACGGCGGCCCTGAAATCCGTGTGAAGCCTTGTAAAGTCTTGCCCCGTTAACCCTTTCTTATTTACCGCAAGGCTAAAAAAAAGGTGGAATGACGCTTTCAAGGACGCCACGTCTTCACGGGGTTGTCGGCGGTGACGATAAGCTGTCTAATTCGCTTTCGGCGCCGGGGCCGTAATCAGGGGAAGAAATGAAAACCTCAAGACGGGAAAAATCCGCAGGCCCCCTTTCGGCCGCTACGCGAGCCGTTGTCCTTTGTTCGGCCGCTACGCGAGCCGTTGTCCTTTGCCTGTTCTTCCTGCCCTTCCTGGCGCTGTTTGCCGCGCCCCGCGCCGAAGCCAAATATGCGTCTTTGATCATGGACGCCGAAACCGGTCGCATTCTCTTCCAAACCAACGCCGATACCCGCAATTACCCGGCCTCGCTGACCAAGATGATGACCCTTTATCTGGTCTTCGAGGCGCTGGACAAGGGCCGCCTCAAAGCGGGCGACCGGCTGGCGGTATCCGCCCGCGCCGCCCGCCAGCCGTCTTCCAAGCTGGGGCTAAGGCGCGGCGAGACCATTTCGGTCCATAACGCGGTCCTCGCCCTCATCACCAAATCCGCCAATGACGCCGCCACCGTGCTAGCCGAAAAATTGGGTGGGACCGAGCGCCGTTTCGCCATGATGATGACCGCCAAGGCCCGGCGGCTCGGCATGAACCGGACGACTTTCCGCAACGCGTCGGGACTCTACAACCGGGGGCATTTGTCGACCGCCAGGGACATGGCCGTTCTGGCGCGGCGTCTGCTTACCGACTTTCCCAGCTATTACCGGATGTTTTCGACGGCCCAATTCAGCTTCGGCGGTCAAACGAACAAGAACCACAACAAGCTTCTGAAGACATATCAAGGCGCCGACGGAATCAAGACCGGCTATATCCGCGCTTCCGGATATAACCTGGTCGCATCGGCCAAACGCGGCGGCCGGCGGCTGATCGGCGTCGTTTTCGGCGGCCGGACGGCCCGCGCCCGCAACCGCCAAATGACCAGACTTCTAGACAAGGGATTCCGGCTTATAGACGCCCGGCAATCAGCTAAATCCAGACCAGGTGAGATAAGGAAAGCGGTGAAGCCACGCCGGACGGCGCGGCGAAAAAGAACCAAGGGAAAAGGAAACGACTGGGGAATCCAGGTCGGCGCTTACAAGCAATACGGACCGGCCTATGAAATCGCCAGGCGCGCCGTCGAGCGCGCCCCCACCCTTCTCAGCCAAGGCGTCATCAAGGTTGTGCCGCTGCGCAAAGGGAAACGCAAACCCATATACCGGGGGCGCATTCTGGGCATTTCAAAGCGCCAGGCCTACCGGGCCTGCCGGATTCTGGAAAAACGTAATTTCGGTTGCATGGAACTGCGTATTAAAAACGGCCTGCAGTTGGCTTCCACCGGCGGATAAAGCCATTTTAACCGATACAGAGCAACCGAGCCGCCTCACCCCTTCACGGGCAGACTCTTCAAGACCCTGATCGGCTCCCGGATACCGTGGATCCTGCCGATGTTGCGAAGTTTGGCCAACTGGGTTTCGGAAATCACCTGGTCTTTGGACAATATGAGTTGTCCGCTTTCCGCCTCGACATCGGACAGCAGCCGATGGCCGGCCATGAGCAGGCTGACCGGAAGTTCAGCCACTTCATGGCGCTCGTTGCCGCCGCCGTCTTCATCCGGTCGCAAAAGGCATTGCCGGGCGGCGTTGAGGACGGCCGGATCGTAGCGTTGCGCCTGGCCGTCGAGAAATTTGAGCCCGTCCTTTCCGGGAACCATGCCGGGGGAGACTTCCGCAAGGTCGCCCAACACCTTGAGAATCCTCGATTCCACCGGGATATCCTCGCCGGCGACGTCGTCGTCGGGAAATCCGCCGCCATCGAAGCATTTGTCCTGATAGTAGACGATCTCGGCCACCGGACCGAGGCGCGGGATATTGGCTATCCACTTCCTGCCGGTCTCGGGGATTTCCCGGATCATCGCGTCTTCCACCGGGGTCAGGGAATCCCCGGCGCGAACCTTCATCTGAATTTCGGCGGGGATCGCCACCCAGCCGATCGGCGAAAGCATGACCGCCATGTCCAACTTCCAGGGTTGGGAAATGTTCATCCGCCCGGCCATCTTGCGCGCCCAATCGCGCATTTTCGAGGCTTTGCCGAAGGCGGCCGGATCGACCATGGAAAGAACATCGACCAGAACCCTGACGCTGCCGGCCAGCGTCTTTTCGATGAGGTCGCGCTCCGCCGTGATCAGCCGGTATTGGCCGAGCCCCGCTTCGATGCCCTTGGCGAGGACTTCCGGAGGGCACGGTTTGGTGAAAAAACGGAAGATATTGCCCTCGTTTACGGCGTCGATTGCGGTCTGCCGGTCGGCGTTGCCGGTCAGCATCATGCGAACCGTGTCGGGCGCCGCCTTTCTCAACGCGCCGAGCAACCCGACGCCATCCATGCCCGGCATCCGCATATCGCTTATCGCCACCGCGAACGGCCCTTCGGACTTGACCAGGGATAAAGCCTGCTCGCCGGACTGGGCGGTGGAAAGGTCGAATTTCTTGCGAAATTGCCGCCGTAGGCCGGCAAGGAGGTCGGCGTCATCGTCGATGATCAGAATCTTGCCGGTCATTCATTTAGATCCGTCTTTTTAAGATCGTGGAAAATCTTCAGCCATTCCGGCAGGCGGTCGGCCAGTCCCACTTCGCTCAGGTATTCCAGGTCGAGGGTGACGCCCGGCATTTCCTCTATTTCATTGCCGTCTCCACGATAACGGATCAAATCCTGGGCGGCGTGCAGTACCGTCAACGTCCCGGCCTCGCGCCCGGAACACAAACCGGGCTGGTGATGGTAGGCGACCGCCTCGATTATGGGGTCGGCGAACCCCCAGAGCCCCAGCATATAAGCGCCGAACTCGGCGTGGTTGGCGCCGAAGACAAGCCGTTCCGCCTCGATAATGCCGATGCCTTTATCCTCAACCATGGCCACGGCCTGCTTGAACTTCGACGGCAGATTGGCGATCAAAAGCAAGGTTCCGACATGGGAAAGCGCCCCGGCGCAACACGCCTGATCGGCGACAGGCTTACCCAGACCTTCCTTCCCGGCGATGGCTTTCGCCAATACGCCGATGGCGAAGCTGCGTCTGCTCAAACGCTCAAGGACCGAGGCTGCGTTGGCGTCTCCTTTGAATTGACTGAAAAATCCGGTCATCAAAACCAGGGCCCGGATGGTGTCGAAACCGAGCAATTGAACCGCGTCTCGGGCTGTGGTGACTTTTATCGGCAGAGCGAAAAACGCCGTATTGGTCAGTTTCAGGATCTGGGCGGTCATGCCCACGTCACGGGAAAATATCCCGGCCACCGAATTCACCGAGGCCGTGGGCGAGTTCAGTTCCTCCAGAAGTCCGAAATAAATCTTCGGCGGGATCGGCAGGGTATCGAGGCTGGAGACCAGGCGGCGAAGCTTTTCCGATTTCAACAGCCCGCGAAGCTCCAGGGAGCTGGTGATGGTCTTGGTCAAGGTCTCGCTGTCGCACGGCTTGGCCAGATACTGATGGGCCGGGCCGATGGTGCGTAGCACGCTTTCTTCGTTGGCGTAGCCCGACAGGATTATGCGGGCGGCGCCGGGATGGCGCTTACGCACGGCATCAAGCAGTTGGGCTCCATCCATGCCGGGCATCCGCATGTCCGAAACCACCACGTCCGCAGGCGTATTTTCCAACAACTCCAGGGCTTCCTTGCCGCTTTCGGCGAACGTCATTACCCACTCGTCGCGCATTCCCCGAAACATGCGCCGCAATCCCCGCAGAACCTCCACCTCGTCATCGACGAACAGAATGCGGCTTTTCATCACGCGGCCTCGGAAGTCGCGTCCCGGCCGTTGAGCGGAAGGCGGACCACGAACACCGTCCCCTCGCCCGCAACCGATTCAAAAAAGATCCTGCCCGCGTGCTTTTCGACCACGACGTCGCGGCAGATCGACAAGCCCTGCCCGGTCCCCTTGCCGACTTCCTTGGTGGTGAAGAAGGGATCAAAAACATGTTCGCCGATTTCGTCCGAAATGCCGCCACCGGTGTCGGAGACCCTGATTTCCACCCAATCTCCGTCAGCGCGGGTGGCGACGCCAATGCGCCCCTTGCCGTCCGTTTTCGCCTCGTCGCCCGCCTCGTCAATGGCATGGGCGGCGTTGATGATCAGGTTGAGAAAAACCTGGTTCATTTCGTCGGGGAGGCAGATCACCGGCGGCAGCGCCGGGTCCAGATCGGTGTCGATATCGGCCACGTGCTTCCATTCGTTGCGGCATACCGTCAGCGTGTTCTCAATGGCCCGGTTCAAATCGGTGGCCGTCTTGTCTTTCGATCCCGGGTGCGAGAATTCCTTCATGGCGAGGACGATGCGGGCCACCCTTTTCACCCCGCCGAGAGACTGATCGGTAGCCAAGGGGATTTCCTGCAAAAGATATTCCAGATCGGCTTTCTCGGCGGCGGCCTCGGCCTCGGCAACGATCTCGCCAAGCACCCCCGCCCTGCCGGCGGCCCGGGCGAGCTTGCGGTATGCATCGAGAACGGTGGCGAGGTCCCGGTGGGCCTCGCCCAGAAAACGCAGGTTGTCGCCGATATATTGGGTCGGGGTGTTGATCTCGTGGGCGATGCCGGCCGCCAATTGGCCGACGCTCGCCAGCTTGGAAGCCTGCA
>ENA-ORDP01001105-ORDP01001105.1-marine-sediment-metagenome-genome-assembly--contig:-NODE-1105-length-15415-cov-10.701302_pt1 | contig 15415 bp, 13 predicted proteins | sample MGYA00248627_ERZ508539 | MGnify/ENA primary metagenome ERZ508539 (study PRJEB26208, sample SAMN05571518) | marine sediment metagenome | biome: deep sea; feature: Hydrothermal vent; material...
AGATAGATCAATAGCAACCCGACGATCTTCTTCCATCAATCTTAATAATCGTGATATCGTTTGCGATACCGTGCAATAATTCCCCACACCAAAGGCCTTCCCTATCTCGGCTAATGTTTGTCCCGAATAGTCCTGACTTAGCTTCATCGCTATCCAACGGGCTATGTTTTTTGTACCAGGTCCTTTTTTCGCCACATACACCATTTCTTCGTCTATTTCGTAGTAGTGTGCGACCTGTTCAACTATACGAGAAATTTCAATCGGTACAATGGCGCCGGATTTATTAATCTCCTTCGACCAACTCCTTGCTTGAGTATAAGCTATCTCCGCAAAGTGTTTGTTTCCCCAGATGGCCGGCAGAGCTTTCCTTTCATAAAATTTTCGTGTCTCTGTATCAGTACCAGTTTCAACATACCGTTGATAGCCACTATAGCGTTTATGACTACCGAGTTCTCCGTAGATTTCTTCCCTTGTTAGCCAGTCTGGCGATTTAATTTTGTTCACGTAGGCTGGGTAACTAGACCAACGGTATTTTTCCAGTTTGCTCACTAATGGCTTTTGCGTCTCAACCGGATTTCGGTGAATATAACGACTCACTTCCAGTAAATAGGAACTTGCATCTATCAGGATAGCTTTGTAACGGCCTCTAAACAGCGCTCCATCTGTGTGCTTCAATCGATTGTAGCGCTGAGTATACAGACCGTTTATATGCCGCATCGCTCGGCTTATATTTCCGCGTGGAGTCTTTACCAATAAGTGATAATGGTTCCCCATTAGACAATACGACAGTATTTCCAACCCAAATCGCTGATGGGCTTCGGATAAACATTGTAAAAATGCAGAATAATACTCATCACCAGGGTATATCTTTTGACGCAATCGCCCACGATTCATTACATGGTAAATAGCGTCCTCGTATTCTATACGTAGTGGGCGAGACATCGTTTCATCTTATTGCTATTTATACTATAAGTAAAGACTTGACCCCTCTCTTTTTTCAGCATATTGTACTGGTCACGAATGACCTTGTAATAAACAACAGCTTTAGTACAGATGACTTGGAGAGGAGTATTGAAAATATGAATTTTAGAAATTGTTTAAGCGAGAGTTGCATTGAAAATATTCTGCCAATTCTACAGAAGCATAAACTGGTAGATACACATTTTTATCCGTATCTGCCATCCGAGACAAAAGTTCCGGAGGCTGCAAGCCGTCAATCTGAATTTAATTATGAGCAGTTAATCCCGGACTATATTGATTATATTCGAGAATGTACATGACAAAGATATAGCTGTTTTGGTCAACACTACATCTTTAGCAAGAACGATTTTCAGCATCCATGTAAAAAGGCTTGGGCTTACTCGTGTTCTGGCAGGGGCACTGGGGATGTACATTACTGTACCAGTCTTCATTATAATTCATGTCTTCGTAATCTACCTGCTTATAAATAGTATCGTAGCTCCACTTTTAAAATTAACAAATCTGAAACCCTCGAATTATATAATAATTGACCGCTATAAAGTACAAGGTCTTGGACTCATCGATAAAGTAAACTGCCTGTTTTGCGGCTGGGTAAATGGTATCTCTACTTATATGAGCCAGGCTACAGAATCAATCAGCGGTTGCCGGTACGAAATGCCCGTTAAAACAAAAGTTGTATTGTCTACTTTGACACTTTCGTACATACTACCTGCAATTCTGATACAGATAGCCATGCACTTAAATAACAATTATCTTATCGCCTCCTCCTTAAAGCTAAAGAAAATATACTGGCTAAGGCTGTTTGGAGATACTCTAGCCGATAAAAAATTCGCAGCAGCGTATAGTCGCCTGGCAAGGATTTTTCTTATCTATCAAAAAACAACATGGGCATCCCTTGCCCTGTCACTTGAACAAATAGAATCAGCCTGGTGCCCAATCAAGCATTTGGAAAAAAAAGAATGCGTAGTCTACCCTGACCACCACAGGACTTTCTTTTCACCGCATCAAATCGATGAGTTACATATCTTTCTTTTAAAGCATGGAACTGTTCTAAACAGCCAGGAATACGATACATGATTTTAATTCACCTGCTGATAATATATGTAGAAAGTAGCAGCCGTGAGCCTGGGCAGTTTCATGTTTCTGTTACATTATAGTTTACGCCATCCCTGGAGAATAATATCAATCCATGTTATTGGCTTGATTATCTCCGTATCTATTATCATTGCAAATATACTTCCCGTACTGCAAAACAACCCCTACGAGGAATCTGCCTGGCAACGCATCAGCTACCGGCTATTCGATAATTCAATTTCCAATATTATAGGCAGCAAATCACAGGAGATGTCCTTGCTAGGAGATTTCCAGGATAGTTTTGGATCAGATGAATTTATCCAGCTTATTCTAAGTGGTACAGGCCCAGTAGATAGTGATGTCCTAAATTCAGTAACAGACTATATAGCCAGGATTGAGATTGGCTATACGGGGAGCCAGGTGCACTGGATCGGCCGTCTACCGCATGCTCCTGATCAGCTAAAACTCAACAAAGAAGTCACAGATACCGATGTCATACCCTTTCTTGAAAGACTACGCAAAGATCCCGTTGCAGGCCGCTTAATACGTTTCGATAATTCCTCATGGGATCTGGCTCTGATTTTCAAAATGCCAGATGAAAATAACAATGATGCCAGTCGTGCCAGGTTCGCTCGATTTATTACTGACACATGGAACAAGGAAGAGGCATCTACTCGATGGCATAGCGAAATAATTGGCGTACCCATTCTTCTCAGTAGCCTGCGATCAGCATTAGAAAATATAATCACGATAAACGTACCCTTAGTAAATCTCATCATATTTGTAATATGCTGGTTGATCGCACGTAGATTAAGGCTCGTCCTGTTAATCTATCTACCCCTGCTTCAGGCAGAAATCTGGCTTTTTGCTGCCTATTTCGGCTCTGGCAATTTATTCAATTACGTTACCGCAAACATGTCTACTGTGGTGATGGTTATTGGTACTGCTATAAACATCCATATCCTTAGTGCTTATGTAAGGGAACGAGTAAAACATGGGAAATCCAGGGCGCTTATACATGTGTTTAAACACGTGGCCAAGCCAATAATATTTGCGACAATAACAACTACCATTGCATTATTATCATTTTATGTAAGCAAAGACCCGGCAATACGGGATTTTGGTCTATTTTCTTCCATCGGTATTCTCCTTGTTCTCTTGTTTTCATTTACTTTATTACCTGCTGCCATCATCCTTTTCGACACAGAGAAGAAAATAGCAAGAAAACCTGGACAGCTTATTCCATTGATTTTACGTTTGCCTTTTTTTGCATGGAACAGGCCACGCTTCGTATTAGTTATCACATCATTAATCATTCTTGTCGGCCTGGCCGGTACTTCATTCTTAAGGATAGGAACCAACGTCCATGGATATTTCATGCCTGACAGTGAGTTGCGCCAGGCTATGGAATACACATCATCGCGTTTCCCAGGTTACATACCATTTGAGGCAATAGTTGAATGGCCAGATGACGGCCAGACAGATGGACGATCTATAATCAACCTGTCGAAAGAAATTGAATCAGCCATAGTCAGAAACGTTCTGGCGGAAGGCAGGCACTTACGTCCAGGTGAAATATTAAACGTTGCTGACCTCACAGCTTCCTATTGCCTTAACCCGAAGAAAAAATCATTATGCCCTAACGGCCTACCCTCTACCGCTGTCGCAAATGTGCTGATTAATTCACTCAAGGTCGCTATTGGAGAGAACTATTTTGATCGCAATAGAACGCATTCTCAACTTCGATTAACCATATTTTTCAACCCAGTGTATTCAAGTGCTGCCGTCTCATTAATTTCAGATCTGCGAAAGACTTTAGAAGAGGTTACTGGGCCGAAATCAAAGGCCTACGTTACGGGTATGTCTACCTTATGGGCTCTGCATGACATCGCAATAACAAAGAGTCTGATCCTGAGCCTGATAATTGCTTCAGCAATCATTCTATTATTAATGGCTGCCATCTATCGAGGTTGGCGCCCGTTTCTAATCTCACTTTTGCCCAATGCAGCACCTATGGTAGTCGTACTGGGTGTCACGGGTTTTTTCTGTACCCTGCTAAATGCACAGCTTCCGTCCACAGCATTTATGTTTACAACAGTAGCAGCAGGCATTATTGTCGATGCCACACTGTTTTTTGTATTGACCTATCAAAGATGCATTAAACACAACCAAACAGGAGAAACCGCACTTCGCACAACGCTGTCTACTGTAGGGCCTGGTATTATCTTGACAGGACTAACGCTGAGCTTAGGAACCGCAACGTTACTGATGGGAGAACTCGTCCCCATAAAGGTATTCGGTGGATTGCTCAGCCTTACCATTGCGGTGGCATTGCTTGCTGACTTACTCATATTGCCTGCACTATGTCGACTTTACTGGAACCCTGGATATGAAAACAGGATATCTTAGGTCAACAATACTCTTTACAGTTTTCCTAATACTAACGTGGGTGCATGCAGAAGCATCTGCTCCACAAGTAGAGCGTTTTCTAAATATGCCTCGTCCTGTAGGAGCATCCCTAAGACTGAACATCGAGATGCGCGATGACCCTCCTTACTCAGCGCTACTTGATTATAGGATAGAAGGACAGAATATTGACATCCGCCTACAGGTTCTTGATGGAGACATGACCAATCAGGGACTATTACTGCGGATACGTGAAGACAGTCGTCAAAATGAATACTACCGTTATCACCCTCTTCTAGGAACAGATATAATAAGCAAATCACAGCTGATGAGGCAATTTAAAATTGTTGGCTTTCACCTTAATGATTTGCTTTTTGCTCTAAATCCCGAGAGCGCCTGGCCCAGGAATCAGTGGACGAGCAGACGTAACGATGAGCATGTAATTATACTTTCACCGCCAAATTCACAGGATTGCCGTACTGAGTACAAATTCCAGGATTCAGCCCTCTGGCTACCGCATACAGTAAGACTTTGCCGAGGAACTAGCAGCCCTCAGGCTACTATTGAGCTACAGGGAAAAGTTGTTTTTGATGAGTGGGTATTTCCTAAACTTATACTTTACAAAGATGGTGATATTACTTATGGACGTATTGAAATCTCACTCCCTCAAAAAAAACGCTGGACAGACGCATCAATATTCCAGAAAGACTCATTTAATTCTAACAGGTAAACTCCAGGAAAAGCATAGAATCAAGGGGTTTTAGGGGGACTTAGCTCTTCATAATTTACGACCCCCGACTTATTTCAATGCTCTTTGGTTGCCCTGAAATCAACCCCCGGAAACCTTTCTATCGTCAGATCAAGATTCACTCTTGTCGGGGCCAGATAAGTCAGACTATCTGAGCCATCAAGTGCCAGGTTGTTCGACGCCTTCTGCTCTAACAGTTCAATCTCCCGCTCATCATCGGATTCGACCCAGCGCGCAGCAGTGATGCCAGCTGGTTCGAAGATACATTCAACCCGGTACTCGGATTTAAGGCGGGAAGCGACGACATCAAATTGCAGGACGCCGACAGCACCTAGAATTAGTTCATTGGTATTCAATGGCCTGAATAATTGCGTTGCACCCTCTTCACTGAGTTGCTGCAAACCTTTAAGCAGCGCCTTGTTCTTAAGCGGGTCTTTGAGTATTACCCGACGGAAAAGCTCTGGGGCAAAATGTGGAATACCAAGGAATTTCAGTTTCTCGCCCTCGGTAAAAGCATCACCGATCTGTATTGTGCCATGGTTATGTATGCCGAGGATGTCACCCGGCCAGGCGTCTTCAGCGGTTGACCGTTCTCCCGCCATAAAAGTCAGTGCATTATTGACTATCACATCACGACCCAGCCTGACGTGGTGCATTTTCATACCGCGCCGGTAGTTACCTGATGTAACGCGCATGAAGGCTATCCTGTCCCGGTGGGCCGGGTCCATATTGGCCTGGATCTTGAACACAAAGCCCGTGAATTTTTCTTCTGCTGGCGACACCTGCCGTTGCTTTGACTCGCGGGATTCCGGGTGTGGCGCATATTCTACGAAACTATCGAGAAGGATTTGTACGCCAAAATTATTGATTGCTGAGCCAAAGAATACCGGCGTCAATGTGCCTGCGAGGTAGTCTTCCTGTGAAAATTCATAACTGGCACCCCGCACCAGTTCTATTTCCTCCCGTAAATCATCAATTACCATGGCAAGACTTGCAGCGGCTTCGTCTGAATTAATCCCTTCAATTACTTCGCCGTCTATCGCCTTGCTGCCCTGCTTGTAGAGATAGATGCGATCTTCGTAGAGATGATATACACCGCGAAACTCATTGCCCATACCAATCGGCCAGGTCATCGGTGCGCAGCGAATATCAAGCACCTGCTCTACCTCATCCAGAATCTCCAGTGGGTCACGGCCGAAGCGATCCATCTTGTTGACGAAGGTCATGATCGGCGTGGTGCGCAATCGGCACACTTCCATTAGCTTAATCGTCCGCGCTTCGACACCTTTGGCGATATCGATCACCATCAGGGCCGAATCGACGGCGGTCAGGGTACGATAGGTATCTTCTGAAAAGTCCTCATGACCCGGCGTGTCGAGTAGATTGACGATTCGATTTCGATAAGGAAACTGCATCACCGAAGTGGTGACTGAAATACCGCGCTGCTGCTCCATCTCCATCCAGTCAGAGGTGGCATGACGCTCCGCCTTACGCCCCTTCACAGCCCCGGCCAGCTGTATCGCACCACCAAACAGCAACAACTTTTCGGTCAGGGTCGTTTTACCGGCATCCGGATGCGAAATGATGGCAAATGTGCGACGACGTGATAACTGGTCCTGCAGTTCACTCATTGTCGATTTGTATGTATGTTTGAAAACAGATATCGTTCAATGCAGTGATGCTCGCCATTCAAGACCAGCTAAAATTTCTGCTTCAGCCTCAGTAATTTCCTGACTTCGCTGGTCGATCTCTTCCTCAGAAAAATAATGCAATGCCATCTTTTTAAACACATCGCCATGTCTTGCTTCTGTTGCCCACAGATCCCGGTAGAATTCTTTTAATTCTGCATCCTCTAATGCCTCGGCAATAATCCTGAAACGCTCGGCACCGCGAGTTTCTATCACTGATGCGACGAGTAAGCGATCCAGTAATCGCTCATCCCTGCCATGCCGGCATATCTTGATCAGTTGATTGACATACGGATCCGGCTCATCAGGGATCATCTGCAGTCCGCGCTGCTCCATCAGTTCCAGCACATTGCGAAAATGATCCAGCTCATCCTGCGCCACCTGCAGCAAATCAGGAATAATCTCAGTGCGATCCGGATACTTAACGATTACTGACATGGCATATGCCATTGCCTTCCTTTCACAACTGGCATGATCAATCAGAAAATCATCAAAATTATCCAGAATTACCTGTACCCAATCAGGATCAGTAATACTGGCAAGCTGTGCACGTAGTCTAGGCATTGGAAGTCCTTTGAAAAATTAAGAGGAGAATTTTACCATAAGCCTTTGAGGAGGAAAGGAGGAAAGGAGGATGTAGGTGCGAATTAATTCGCACAGTTTTTGATTTTGATGTTCCTTTCCCCTTTCCCCTTTCCTCTTCTCCCTTCTGCGGTTAACATATTCTTATGAATTATTGCCAAAACTGCGGCTCTGCAGTAAACCTTAGCATTCCTGACGGTGATAACCGTGTGCGGTATGTCTGTACTAGCTGTGGAGACATCCACTATGAGAACCCGAAAATTGTTGCAGGCAGTCTGCCAGTCTGGAAAGACAGGATACTGCTCTGCAAACGTGCAATCGAACCACGCAACAACTACTGGACTCTACCTGCGGGCTTTATGGAGAACGGGGAAACTCTTGAACAGGCTGCAACGAGGGAAAGTGTTGAAGAAGCCAATGCCTCGCTGGAAAATATGCGTCTATATACTGTCATCAGTCTGCCACATATCTCACAGGTCTACATGATGTTCCTGGCTGATTTAAAAAATATCGATTTCTACCCAGGTGAAGAGAGCCTGGAAACAAAACTGTTTGCTGAAGAAGATATCCCATGGGGCACGCTGGCCTTTAAGACCATCCATTTCACTCTGAAACACTTTTTCGTAGACCGTAAAAAAGGCGTATTCCCGCTCCACAACAGCACCATAACCAAAAAGAACCACTGATATGGAATTCTTTTCCGATTTGCAGGAAACCATCATGAACTGGCTATTGCCAGTATTTAATTTTGTCGGCGATAATCGTTATGTCATTGCTACTGCTATCATACTGCTCACTTTCTTTTTCGCATGGCTCATATCCAGTATCGTATACAAATATATACTCATACTTTTTCGGAAAACAAGAAATACCCTTGATGAAGAAGTACTTTCCCTGATACGAAAGCCACTCTTCTTCACTATATTGATTATTGGTATTGGCATTACCGCAGACACCCTGTCAAAAAATGGGCAGCTAATCCCTATGTTTGATTCACTGTTATCCAGCCTGCTGATACTGGTTTGGGCATTTTTTTTCCTGCGCGCAACACGTCTGATACTACCAAGCATAAGTCATCACGATGTAGGGGTAGTCACAACACGGACATTGCCTTTACTGCTAAATCTGTCACTAGTCATTATCGCCAGTATCGCAATCTACCTGCTATTTACCACCTGGCAAATAAATATGACCGCCTGGCTGGCATCTGCCGGGGTACTCGGTATTGCTATCGGTTTCGCCGCCAAAGATACTCTTGGCAATCTTATTTCGGGGGTCTTTATCATGACAGATACCCCCTACAAGATCGGTGACTTCGTCGTGCTGCAGGATGGTCTGCGTGGTGAAATACGTAATATTGGTATAAGGAGCACAAGATTACTTACCCGTGATGACGTGGAGGTTACCATACCAAATTCCATCATGGGTAATACTGCCGTTATCAATGAAACAGGCGGCCCGCATGAAAAGTACCGCGTCAGGGTAAAAACCAGTGTGGCATACGGCACTGATATTGATCTGGTGCGTGAATGTTTATTGGATGTAGCTGCCCGCTCAACCTTTGCCTGTGATTTCCCTGAACCCAGGGTGCGTTTTCGTAACTTCGGAGACTCCGGGCTTGAGTTTGAGCTGTTATGCTGGATCAATGAACCCGTGCTAAAGGGACGTGCACTGGATGACATTAACACCGCCGTCTACAAACGATTCCAGAAGGAAGGTATAGAAATACCCTATTCCAAGCAGGATATTTATATTAAGGAAATGCCAGATATCAAGCCAGAGTAGTTGCAATATTGTAGGTTCGACAAATTCGGACAAGATCAATCTGTGCGAATGAATTCGCACCTACAAAAGAATTCATTCATTCACAAACCGAATCATCTCAACCAACCATTTATATGTTACACCACACTCGTTCTATTCAATCAGGCCTTTCCTTCGGCCTGGTCATTTAACTCTTTCTGTTTTCTGGACATTCTTTGTTGTTTCTTTTGCATACGTACATCAGCGGCATTCTCTTTTTGCACTATCGTATTTTCACCAAACAGTACCTGTTTAAGGAAACGTTGGCTGAAGTTCAGCAATTCAAGTTCATCACTAATAATCTTTTCATATTCTTCGGCTGGCAGATCGAAGACATCCATAAATCCGGGGGACTTGATGAATTCACGAAAACGATCCATATCGTAGGTGGCCAGGAAATAGAGCTGCATACTGCGTGGTGAAGGTGCGCCAACCGTAGGGCCACTGGATTTCTTCTTCAGGACAAGTTCCTGAAAGCCAAAATTCATTTCGTCATACTCTTCCAGCCCCTGTCCATGCCGGTATTCAGCAACAGTCTGCTCCTTGTCTTCTAGATGTCCCTTACAGTGATCTTCTTTAACGACGAAGTAACCGATTTCAGCTTCCCCTGAATCCTTCTTGCGCATTGCCATGTTACCCAGGGCGTAATACCGGCAGGCGGTGGGTCGATCCTCATAGACGGCACAGCCTCCTTCAGTGAGAAATTCACAGGCCTTCATATCATCTTTGGTCTTCAGGTTTAAGCCTGGCAAACCGTGCCCATCCACTTCGTAAAAGTTGGTAAAATTAGCAATAAATTCGGTGGTCGTAATACCAAGATTATTTTTCAGACGCAGTACATCATAAGGTGTCAGCACAATATCGATATTACGGCAGCATTCATTAAAGCAGGATATGCCGGGATAGCAGTTGAATTTGAATTTGTCATTCTTACCCAGGTAGACCGGCACCACGGCACTGTCTGTATTGATCCCCAGATTTCCAAATTCGTCTGGATGAAGATAATCTTTTTCGTCACTCATGATAATCGACCTCAATCGATAAATATCTGCTCTAGTTCACTATTGCCTATGCAGGTACAGAATCTACATTGCCTCTTAATACTATGAATGCTGAATCGCTTCAGCATTCATTGTAATACAGACAGAAAAAGGCCCGGGCGCTCTCACACCCGGACCCTCACGAACTCTTAGAGTCTAAACTACTGGACTCAGTCTTCCTTGATCAGCTCGACCCATGGGACCTTCTTGAGGGTCCATTCGCCGGTATTGCGATCGTAGTTAGAGTTGACGAAACATTTCCAGTTTTCGTCGTCCAGGTCGAGGAAATCCGTACGGTAATAATAACCAGGATAGCGGGTTTCTTCACGGAACTGAATGTGCTTCATGTGAGCTTCGGCCGTCAGGATGCGATGATAGTTTTCCCATGCACGCAGTAGTTCATGCAGATCCTTGGCACGCATCTTCAGGCTGTCTTCCTTCAGCATGCCCAGCTTACGCTCGGCAACGCCCAGCATGGCAGCGTTGGTCTGATACCAGGTAGATACACCCGCCACGTACTCATCCATGAGTTTCTGCAGACGGAACTGCAGCATCTTTGGGGTAATGTAGTGCGGATTCACATCGATAGCGGTAGTGTAGTCTTTATGTTCAAGGAAGGTCTGAACCGGACGGTAGATTTCTTCCTTTAGCTCGTCGACAGAACGATCCAGTTCAGGGGCGATGTCACTGTTGTCTTCAACATACTTGATCATTGCTTTAGCCGCAATACGGCCACCGGCATGTGAACCTGAAGAGAACTTATGACCGGAAGCGCCACAGCCATCACCTTCGGTGAACAGACCACGAACGGTAGTCATACGGTTGTAGCCCCAGTGGTAGTGATCCGGAGTACCTGGCAGATCTTCAGGACCTGAACACCAGATGCCGGCACAACCAGCATGAGAACCCAGCAGGTATGGCTCGGTAGGCATCAGCTCAGACATTTCCTTATCCGGCTCAATGTTTTCACCAGCCCAGATTCCACACTGACCGATAGTCATATCGAGGAAATCTTCCCATGCTTCAGCTTCAAGATGCTTGATTTCTTTCGGTGTCATCTTCTCTGCCAGGTTAGCCAGAGCAGTAACCGTATCCATGAAGATCGGACCCATGCCGTTCTTCATTTCATGCATCATCAGGTGATTACGCAGACAGGTACCCATCGCATGGCCTTTAACATAAGCGCCGTAACCGTGCTCCTGCAGCAGGTGTGCATTCTTTTCCGAATAGTCTTCGCCCTTGGCGTTCATTGCTTTCGCTTTGAACAGCAGGAACCACGCGCCTACAGGACCATATCCGTCCTTGAAACGTGCGGGGACAAAGCGGTTTTCCATAAGTGTCAGTTCTGCGCCTGCTTCTGCAGCCATAGCGTAGGTGGAACCAGCGTTCCACACGGGATACCAGGCACGACCTGAACCCTCACCTACTGAACGTGGACGGAATACATTTACCGCGCCACCACAGACCAGCAAACAGGCCTTGAACTTGTAGACATACATCTTGTTATCACGTACAGAGAAACCAGCAGCGCCAGCAACACGTCCTGGATCGTTTTTATCATCGACCATACGGACTATGAATACACGTTCCTGGATGTTGTCGATGCCGAGGGCTTTCTTGGCCGCTTCTGCAACGATAGGCTTATAAGACTCACCGTTGATCATGATCTGCCAGCGGCCAGAACGAACAGGCTTACCACCTTCGGTCAGGCTCTTGCCTTCGTCGCCTTCCTGTTTCCAGATTGGCAGGCCCCATCTTTCAAAGTTATGTACAGAGTCATCAACATGACGACCAGTATCATAGACCAGATCTTCACGTGTAATACCCATCAGATCACCACGAACGTAACGTACGTAGTCAGCTGGATCATTTTCACCCATGTAGGTGTTAATCGCAGACAGCCCCTGTGCAACCGCACCCGAGCGATCTACCGCAGCTTTATCGACCATTTTGATCTTAAGGTTTTTGTTTTCGTTCCAGCGCTGTAGTTCAAATGCTGCACCACAGGCCGCCATGCCGCCACCGATAATAAGAATATCAACTTCCTCTTCGATAACTTCAGGATTTCCAAGACTATATTCAGACATAATATCTTCCTAAACTAAGTGTTCTCTTAAAAAACTAGTCCGCCGCTTAAGAAGCGTTGAACTGGCTCATATCACAGGAGTGAGTGCCTTTAGTGAACAACGTGCTGTGATCACCAATTTCTGCATCAACAGGCTCCGGTAAGCCGGCGTAAGGTTCGGTTGAACCTTCAGCAGTGGTACGAATCGGGAACTTGAAGCGCTTCATGTTGCCGTTACGGAATTTGATGGTCCACATGATGGCATCTGAACCACGCAGAGGCTGAACCATTCCCCCAAGCGGGGTAACATCAGCATAGCTACGGCATTCAATTGCGTTCTGTGGGCAGATTTTAATGCAGGAATAACATTCCCAGCACTGCTCGGGCTCCTGGTTGTAAGCTCTCATGGCATGGCCGGTTTCAGAACCGTCTTTGTCAAGACGCATCAGATCATGCGGGCATATGTACATGCAGGCAGTTCTGTCCTGACCCTTACAACCATCGCATTTTTCAGTACGAACGTAAGTAGGCATTGTTTAGCTCCTTTTATTTATTGCTATAAATTATCTATAGATAAATTTCTAACTGCCGCAAAACGACAGTCTGAAATACTTTTCACTGGGTCACAATCCTCATTGATATACCATCAGACCCTGAACCACCTTGTCCCACTGGCGTGAATACTTTCAATATCGCGCAGACGGCAGGACTTTTACAGGGATGGAACTGTAATGCCTTGTTGTTCGTAAGACTAATCAGTATTGCATTAGCCGCCATAAGTGTGATTTATTGACCCGCAAAATCCAGTGTGAACCAATTATAATACCAGAGTTCTGTAAAAATTCCCCATTTTGAATAAACAAGAAAAGCCACCTGAAAACAGATGGTTTTTCAATAACTTGGATAGATCAATCCAGGCTCTGATAATAATCCATCAGTATTTGTGCGACTTCTGGACGCGAAAACTCTGGCGGAGGTGCTTCGCCATTGCCCAGCATTTCGCGCACACGGGTACCGGAAAGAAGAATAAAATCGTCTTTGGTGTGATCCGGCACATCGCGCATCATGACAATCTTGTGCAATTTTTTCGAATAGGCTGTGTGGTCAGCGTTAAATATTTCTATTTCCAGAGCACCCGCAGGTACCTCTTCGTCAAAAATAGTCTGCGCATCAAACGCACCATAATAATCGCCGACACCGGCATGATCTCTACCGATAATAAAATGTGTCGCACCCATGTTCTGACGGAATAAAGCGTGCAATACAGCTTCACGAGGACCGGCATACAACATGTCGAAGCCATAACCGGTTATCATCACAGAGTTAGGTGGGAAATAAAGTTCTACCATCTTACGTATGGCGGCATCGCGCACAGGGGCAGGAATATCACCTGGCTTTAACTTGCCCAGCAGCATGTGGATAATACAACCGTCTGCATCAACGGCCTTCATTGCCATCTTGCACAGCTCTTCATGCGCACGGTGCATAGGATTTCTGGTCTGGAAGGCAACAATCTTTTTCCATCCACGCTCCTGAATTTCATGCCGGATCTCGACCGCAGTACGGAAGGTATCAGGAAAATCGGACTGGAAATAACTAAAATTCAGCACTTCGATCGGTCCGGAGACTGCAACCCGACCCTGAGCATTAAAAGCAGCAACACCTGGATGCTCCGGGTCATTCGTACGGTAAACTTTTTCCGTCATCAGCGCCATCTGCTCATCACTGATATTTTCGATAGCTGTAACGGTTTGTACAGCAAGTACCGGATTACCTTCCACATTCGGGTCGCGTAAGGCGATACGGTCACCGACAGCAAAGCCTTCGGCTTTTTCTGTCAGGTTCAGCACGGGTACCGGAAAGAAGATACCGTCAGTCGTCGTCAGCTTATCAGCGCAGGAAACAGCATCTGCGACATTCATGAACCCGGTTAACGGATTGTAGTAGCCAGCACCCAACATAACGGCATTACCGGCAGCTGATGAACTCAGTGTCATGGAAGGCAGGGATTCTGCCTCTCTGGATAATGCTTCGTGCTTTTCCATATCGTAAACAAATAACGGATTCAACTCATCGGAACCGTGAGGTTTGATCATTGCTCAGAAACTCCTTGCTAGATTATTCGGGCGGTGTGTAGTCGGACGATTCTTCAGAATTAGAGCGCCCGTGTCAATCAATGCTTTTTATGTGGTTATTGCGAAGAATGTAAATGGCATAACAAACAAGACCTTTTCCAGCCTGCTGCAACTGGAAACAAACCACTCAAATGGCATGTATATCAGCTCATTCGACAGTCAGCTCACGGAATTCTTTCAGAATTTCCTTATATTTTTCAGCAGTTTGTTCGCGCTCTCGTCGTAATTGGGTAATTGCCTGATAATAATCATCAATATTTTCCTGTTTCGTTTTTATCCGTATCTCAAGTTTTTTCTTCTCTTTTTCATTTGCTATATCCGCTTTTGCTTCCAGTCCTTTCATGTCAAACCGCATAGTATCCAGCAACTCTCCCTGCAGTCTGATGTTTTTGTCCATGCCCTTAAGCCTGTCATCCCGCGCGCGAATGATACTGTCTTCACCGGGATAGATAGCCAGAATACGTTTCTTTTCCAGTTCGCGTTTGGTTTGCAGTTTCTCCTCCAGCTTTTTGCGCTTCTCCTCTGCTTTTTGCGCATTTATTACCTCTAGCGTCAACGGCTCGTCTATTTCTTCGACCTTACGTCCAGTCTTATCAATGATCGTTATTTTAGCATTTCCGCAGACAGTAGCTGCATTGTCCCCATAATGCCATTTGCCATCAGCATCCTGGCATTTGGCTATGGCGTAGCTAGCGCTGGAATTAGCAAGCAACGCAAAAGCTAAAATGGGGATCAGGCGAACTGACTGGGATTTTAAATTGGGCATGCTCTACTCGTAGGTAAGAATAGTGTCTGGTATATATTGAATCATACTTCAAAGTAATAAAACTTCAACACCAGGGAACCTCTGATTAATTCTGGACGAAGTAGATTGCGATCTAAAATATTCAGGT
>ENA-ORDP01001106-ORDP01001106.1-marine-sediment-metagenome-genome-assembly--contig:-NODE-1106-length-15404-cov-4.488827_pt1 | contig 15404 bp, 18 predicted proteins | sample MGYA00248627_ERZ508539 | MGnify/ENA primary metagenome ERZ508539 (study PRJEB26208, sample SAMN05571518) | marine sediment metagenome | biome: deep sea; feature: Hydrothermal vent; material...
TGATTCTCGTTAAATACAACCAGTATTCGTCTCAAATCATGAAAAAATTGACCTCGCGTCTTGGTGAGAGCAAAACAAAGAATATTTCTCGCGGAGAGCGCAGCGAGGATATGGAAAGAGGGAGGCGGTAAACATATGGCAACAACGAGAAAACTGGGCTGGTTCGGCAGGCTGATTATCGGAGCGATATTCATTGGTGCGGGTTATTTTGTGACTCACCTGGCCATGAATTCATACCAGGTCAGGCCAGCGAAGCCTGGACCACGGTTCAGGGCGGCGTGATTCATTCAACGGTGGTGACATCACATGATTCCAAGGGAAGAACACATTATTCCGCCGACGTTCAGTACGCTTACCGTATCGGAGGCAAGGAATACAAATCAAACAAAATAGAGGCCACAGCGGGGACGACATCCAATTCGGATTCATCCGGTGCTTACGAAGTGGTGAACCAGTATCCCGCTGGCCGGAACGTCACCGTTCATTACGACCCGGAAAAACCATGGATTGCCGTGCTCCAGTCGGGCATTGCATCCAGTACATACTGGATATTCGGAGTTGGTGGTCTCTTTATGCTCATGGGCGCATGGATTGCCCTCTCCGGCATTGCCCGGGTGCTGCTTGGAGTGGGGATGCTGGGTGTTTTGACGTTCGCTTGGCTGAAACGGGATAAATAAATGAGTCCTTCCATTTGAAAAGGAGATATGCATGAAGAAAGATGTTTATTTCATGGCAGCAGCCATTGTGATGATATTCTGTGCTTCCGGCGTGGCTGCTGCAAGTTGGTTTACGTCAGATCAAATACTTGCTGTTCTGGGATTTACGGTTGAAATCTGTGGTGCTGGCAGTGGCGCTGATTCAAATTCGGCCTGGGGAACTGCAAGAGGCGGGAGCCATATCGTAAAATCTCCGGCCCTCGGGCGAACGGCTCTGCCCGCACCATCGGCTCCTCGTCTTCGGTCGAGTGCACTCAGACCAGCGTCACACGTTCGTTGGAGACCAATGCATAGCAAGGCATCTATCCGTGGAAACCGAATGTTTCTGCTGAATCCGGGTGGCAAAAAACAACTGGCTCCAACAGGTACATATAAATTGAATAACGGCAAACGTGTCGCGGTCAGGAACGGGCTGATCCTGCCAAAAGCAAACTGCAAATAACGTAGTACGAAAATTATTATCATGTTCAAAACAGGAGAAGATAAATGAGCAGGCAATCACACGAAGTGGACTACAAAATTATCGGCCACGATATGCAGATGGTCGAGGTGGAACTGGATCCTGGCGAGACAGTGATCGCCGAGGCCGGGGCGATGACCTATATGGAGGAAGGGATTTCCTTCGAGGCGAAGATGGGCGACGGATCGGCGGCGGAGAGCGGCCTGTTCGGCAAGTTGCTCAATGCCGGTAAGCGTGCGATTACCGGTGAATCATTGTTCATGACACATTTCACCCACAATGGCGGCGGCAAGAGCCATGTGGCTTTCGCCGCACCCTATCCCGGCTCCATCATCCCCGTGGATTTATCCACCATTGGCGGCGAACTGCTGTGCCAGAAGGATGCCTTTTTATGCGCCGCACTGGGAACGAAGCTGGACATCGCCTTCACCAAACGGCTCGGCGTGGGTTTTTTCGGCGGTGAGGGTTTTATTCTGCAGCGGATGAACGGCGACGGCATGGTGTTCATTCACGCCGGGGGCACAGTGATCGAGAGGGAGTTGCACGGTGAAACGCTGCGTGTGGACACGGGGTGTCTGGTGGCGTTTCAACCGTCCATCGACTACGATATTGAACGCGCGGGCAACCTCAAAAGCATGGTGTTCGGCGGCGAGGGTTTGTTTCTGGCGACATTGAAGGGCACGGGCAAGGTTTGGTTGCAAAGCCTGCCATTCTCGCGCATGGCCGACCGCATCCTTGCCAGCGCCCCGGCACATGGCGGCAGCAGCAAGGGCGAAGGCTCGGCATTGGGAGGTATCGGACGGATGATTGGCGGATGATGGGGTGAACCAGTTGGTGATTGCGTCCGTCTTATACAAATAATTAGCAGTGATAAAAGACCACTGGCCGCCTGGGCATGAAAATGCTCCAGCCAGTAGGTGGGGGTGGTGCGTTTGCGTTTCATCCTGCGACCTCCAGTGACAACAAGCAAAGTCACAACAAGTTACTAACAGCAATTTGATAAGTATGCATAAATGATGCATCATAATGCATATGAGAACGACGCTAAACATAGATGATCAGATTTTGGAGAAAGCTTCTTTTTTGACTGGCATTAAAGAGAAAACCTCTTTAGTGCGGCTTGGCCTTGAGTCCTTAATTGCTCGAGAGAGCAGCAAACGGCTCGCAGCTCTTGGTGGCACTGAGAAGGAATTGCGAAGCATTCCCAGGCGCAGATCAACAAAATTATAATTATGGTTCTTGTTGATACTTCAGTTTGGATTGACCACCTCCGAGATGGCAATCAACATTTAGAAAAACTGCTTTTCGATGGAGAAGTTGCTTGTCATATCCACATTATTGGTGAGCTTGCGTGTGGCAATCTTAAAAACCGCGTAGAAATCATATCGTTACTTCAATCACTTCCTGTTACTTCAATCATTGAATTTTCAGAATATTTATATTTTATCGACCAAAACCAATTAAGTGGTAAAGGAATTGGTTTCGTTGACATACATCTTTTAGCCTCTGCCAAACTAGGTCACGTACCGCTGTGGACAGCCGACAAAAGGTTGCAAGCTGCAGCTGCTAACCTCGACTTGCATTACAAAAAGAAAAGATAGAAGACACGGGGTCAGGTCTTGCATTACTACAACGGCTGGCCCGGAGGGATGTCACTGTGCCGATCAATACCGGTCGTCAGTACCCTTTAACTACCCCTGCCGGTCTTGTCACGGACGATCTTGAGGGGTTGCACGCCATGTCCGATGAAGGTGGCCGCATCATATTGCAATCCGGGGTCGAATTTCCCCTTTACGCTTACCGAGGCCAGCCAGAGGAATATACCCCCTGTTTTCCCACGTTGGGCCGCATGAAAAAGCCCGAAGACCAGTTATTGGCATTGTGCCGCAATGCTGCATTTGAAGATGTGATCGGCGAACACCCCTATGTTCGAATTACGGAACAGACTACATTTATGGGTCACCCTTTACGTGTTGACAAGCAGGGTTTGGCCCAACACTATGGCTTGGCTACCGATCTTCTTGACTTCACCAGCAACTTCGAGATCGCCGCGTTTTTTGCCACCTGCCGGTGGAAACCAGATGCAAAGAAGTACACGCCGGTTATTAAAACCGAGGTGCCTGGTGTGATATATCGTATTAGCTGAAATTATTTTATGCCCAGAGGGAAATTGAGTTGAAAGTCGGGAGGGACCGATGAGCATGAATGAGGCTGAAACTCGCTATCACCTGATCGATCCGGTTTTGCGCTCCAAGGGGTACGGCAGCCACCAGCCTGTCAGGCTGGAAACAGTGGTAAGCTGCATCTGGTTGTGCATGCGTCCGCGCAGCGTTTCCCAGCTGTCGTGGATCTCATTTTCCTTGAGATGGAGCCGAATATGATGCACCACATGGTAGGCGAGCAGCGTAATCCACAAGTGGCCTTCGATGCGGTCGTCTATTTGGTGGTATACAGGCCGCATGCCAAGTTCTCTCTCTCTTCATGCTGCGGAAAACCGCCTCCAGATCGGTGAGCGTGATGTAGGTTCGCCAAAGCTGCTCATCACTCCAATTCAGCACATTTGTGCGCAGGCAGTAGACACCGGCATACTCCTGTGGCTCTGTGTTGGTACGCCTGTAGGTCAGGCTAGTGGCATTGGTTCCTTTATCATCCTTTTTCACTGTGATTCATAGCAATGCGCGGCACGGGCATATTTCTGATTCAGTCTGCCAATGCGTAGCATCACCTTGTCATACTTCTTGGTATGCCCCTTTTTGCTCAGACCACCCGCTAGACGATTCAGTTGCTCCTCGAATCGTTGGGCAAAGTACGCATCCATCGCCATCTCTTTGGCTGCCCGGCTACTGGAGCGGCAGTAGAGCTCGATCTCATCGTTTCCATCGGTGTCGATGATCCAGCTCTGGTAGTAGCCGTGGGCTCATGGCTCCCAGGGAATACACTGGCTTAATTTGAGCCAACGGTTGTCTTCGTCCAAGGCGGTAGGGAAGGGCCAGTCGAAAGCAGCGATGGTGCGTGCTGTTGGCAGTGATAACGGATCATCAGTGCACATTTTTCAGAAGATCGATTTTGTTTTCGTACATTATTATACCACAAAGCAGCATATATATTAATAATATCAGTGCGTTATCAGCAATTCTCATTATGGCAAGTGAAGGATTAATTTTGCGCTGTAAAGTTTATTTTTCAAGTATTTTTCAAGTGAATCATTTGCAGTGGATCAGGAGTGAGATCAGTTTTCTCCTCGCAGGCGCTGCTGGGCATGAGTACACAAGGGATAGAGTAGAATTCGCTTTGGTGACAAACCATGGCGTGTGTGGTTTTGATCTTGCCGGCCGCGTCCTGTAGTCAGGCCCACATCGATCCAGTTGGCGGCTCGATAACAATGACCGGTAAACCGTTGGGAGTCTACGAAGGTTTCGGCAAGCCAGGGGCGCACGCCGAACTGAATCTGCCAGTCTTGAAGCACGGTTCGTAGTGCTAACGCCAATACATGACTCGCCAGATTCGGGATATGCACCCACGGCAAGATCAGGAAACGACTATTATTGATCAATCTTGGCAACCGTCGCTTACGGGTGGGGGCATCCCAACCGATCCACTCATCACGGGCTTTGATTTGCCAAGCTGCAGAAGAAAACGGCAAGCACCCCAACCGCCTGTTCCCGGAGCCGCTTTCGATCAGATAGCGTATTAAGTTGTACGCATTCACGGATTAGTCGAAGTTGCGACGCCAGTACGGCTTGCCCACAAAAACGTGGCGTACCCTGTGCCACTAGCCGGTATCCGGGATTTCGATTTCCAGGCCCTCCAGCATAAAATCGAGCAAGGCATCGAAACTGGCAAAACACAGGTAACAGGTCAGGGCCTGAATGTGCTGAAAAAATAGCTTGCGACTCGACAACCTGGCACGAATCAGCTGGTATTTGGCATCCATCATGTCCAGTACCGTATGCAGCAAGAAAGCTTGCAGGTGGTCCAGGTCATGCAATGCGTTGAATACCCACCCAAACATCGGCAGCACCTTTTCGAGGATTGCCGCCTTGGCTCGCACTCACCTGAGACGTTCAAATACCTGCTAAGCGACGTTAAAGCCTGGAATCTCTCCAAGCTCCTTAAAGCGCAAGAATCGGATGGTATGCAGATTGAATCCGCTGGATAATGGTCTTGTGTTTGATCCAACCGTCGTGGAGCCTTGTATGAACACCGATTACCAACGTATTGCACAGGCTATAGCATACGTCGAGAGCCATGTTGATAACCAGCCGACCCTGTCTGAAGTGGCTGCCTGCGTTCACTTGAGCCCCTATCACTTTCAACGTCTGTTTCGACGTTGGGCCGGGGTTAGCCCCAAGCGTTTTCTGCAATACCTCACCGTGGAACACGCCAAGGGTATGTTGGCACAATCACAAAGCATCCTCGAAATTAGTGCCACACTGGGTTTAAGCAGCAGTTCCAGGCTCCATGATCAGTTTGTGACGCTGGAGGGGATGTCACCGGGTGTCTACAAAAGTGGTGGAAAGGGTCTTGACCTGCACTACGGCCGCTATCCCAGCCCTTTTGGGGAAATACTACTGGTTAGCAGTCCCGGGGGGATCTGTCACTTGTCTTTTCTCGATACCCGCGGCGTTAGTTCACAACTCGCCGGGCTCAAACAGCGGTGGCCACAAGCACGCTGGTTTGCTGCGTGTGAGCAACCAACTTCGGAGTTGGCACAAATCGCTGCAAATCTGTTTTGCCTCAATCACGAACCGCAACAACTACGCATTGCTGTGACGGGCAGTAATCTGCAAATTCAGGTTTGGAAGGCGTTGCTGCGGATCCCGGTCGCGAGCGTGATCAGCTACGGGGACATTGCCCGTGATATCGGCCGTCCCCGGGCGGCCCGGTCGGTCGGAACTGCTATCGCCGCCAATCCAGTGGCCTGGTTGATTCCCTGTCATCGTGTATTGCGGCGCACGGGCGGGTTTGGTCAGTATCACTGGGGCACTGAACGAAAGAAACTCATGGTTGCCTGGGAATTTGCACAAACCCGTGTTGCAGAGTGAATACTTTGCACGGCAGGCCCGGTGTAAAAGCTCGGGAGCTTGTTCGAGAACCGTTGTTCAGGGATTGCAGTCAACTTCTGCAATGGTGTGCTGGACTTGCTCGCCGAGGCCGGTAACGCCAAGTCGTAGGATTTGTCCCGGATGCAGGTATTCAGGTTCCGGTTTGTGGCCCATACCGACGCCGGGAGGTGTGCCCGTTGAAATAATATCCCCGGGATAAAGGGTAAAAAACCGACTCAGATAACTAATCAGCTCGTCCACAGGAAAGACCATATCCCGGGTGTTTCCGTTTTGCCGGCGCTCACCATCAAGATCCAGCCATAGATCAAGGTTTTGAGGATCAGTAATTTCATCCGTGGTCACCAGCCAGGGGCCGGTTGGCGCAAAACCATCACCACTTTTTCCTTTAACCCATTGTCCGGTTCCTTCCAGTTGCCAAGCCCGCTCGGAGACGTCATTGACAACACAATACCCGGCTACGTGGGATAGCGCCCGGTCACGCGGGATATACTTTCCCGGGCTGCCGATCACCACTGCCAGTTCGACTTCCCAGTCCGTCTTGGTGGCATCATGAGGAATCACCAAATTATCGTTGGCGCCGGCCAGTGCTGATGGAAACTTGCCGAACAAGACCGGTTCAGCTGGTGTTTGCATGCCCGCTTCCCGTACATGCTCCTTGTAATTAAGACCAATACACATCAACTTTCCGACACCGGCAACACAGGGACCGAGGCGTACATTGCCATCTACTACAGGCAGTGATGCCAGATTCATATCAGCCAAGCGGGTTAGGCCCCGTGGGCTGATCACATCCGCGCCGATATCTGCCACAATACCGGTCAGGTCACGGATTATTCCATCAGAGTCAAGAATTCCGGGGTTTTCACATCCTCTGTTACCAAATCGAACAAGTTTCACAGTGATCGCCTTCCGTTTCGGGTATGGGTTGATAGATAGTGCTCAGGATAGCAGCAGATGGTCCAATAGAGTAGTCTTGTTTGCACTATTGAATTGATGGGATTTATTGATAGATCGGAAATTTGAATCAAGCTTTGTGTGTTGAAAGCTGGCAAGACCTGGCCGATGCTTTTATAGTACGGTGCAGAGGGTTCTGGTCGCTGGCAGCGCCTGGAACGTTCACAATACGCAATCCGGCAATCACTGTCGCGGAGACACCCATGGCTGATGTCATTGCAAGTAATGAAACTATTCTGGTTGTTGGTGCCGGCATTAGCGGTTTGACGGCGGCATTGGAGGCCGCTGAATGCGGTAAACAGGTGATCCTGCTGGAGAAAAACCCGGCCATTGGTGGGCGGGTTTCGCAGCTGTACCGATATTTCCCGAAGTTGTGTAAACCGGCCTGTGGGCTGGAAATTAATGTTCGCCGTCTTAAAGCCAATCCACGGGTACGCCTCATCACTATGGCAGAAGTCACTGCCATTGATGGTCAGGCTGGTGATTACACCGTTAGTGTACATATCCGACCTCGCTTTGTTAATGAAAATTGTACCGCCTGCGGGGCTTGTGCCGAGGTCGTCAACCAGGAGATTGAAGACACATTTAACTACAATATGGGCACGGTCAAAGCGGCCTACCTACCCCATAATGCGGCCTATCCACAGCGTTATCTGCTTGACCCCTCGCTGATTGGCAGTCCCGAGGCGCAGGCAGCCAAGGCAGTTTGCAAATATGACGCTATTGATCTGGAGATGCAGGATGAGCAGTTACAGATCAAGGCCGGTGCCATTATTTGGGCCACTGGCTGGAAGCCTTATGATGCTGCCAAAATCCAGGCCTATGGCTATGATCGTTTTGAAAATGTCATCACCAGTGTCGAATTTGAACGTATGATGGATAAATATGGCCCTACTGGCGGTCGTTTGCTGCGCCCATCTGATGGCAAGGAAGCCAGGAATATCGCCTTTATTCAATGCGCCGGCTCCCGTGATCAGAACCACTTGCCGCATTGTTCGCGTATCTGTTGCATGGCTTCCCTGAAGCAGTCCACCTACCTCAGTGAGCAGTATGGTCAAGACAGTGATGCCCGCGCTAGTATTTATTACATCGACATTCGCGTTATCGACCGTTTTGAGGATTTCTATCGCAAGGTCCAGGCAGATGAAAAAGTGCATTTCATCAAATCCAAAGTTGCCTCTGTGGTCGAGGACAGCAGCAATGGGGATGTCATACTGCATGGTGTGAACACCGAGGGTTACCACCGTTATGCCAATCACCATGATCTGTGTGTGTTAGCTATTGGTATGCAACCGAGTGTGCCCGCTTCTAAGATCAACGGTGGAATACGTGGTGACAGCAGCGGTTTTATCGAACTTGATATAAACAATGGTGCGATCTTCGGTGCTGGTTGCGCCAGTAATGCACTGGATGTCAATCGAGCAGCGCAGAGTGCCACTGCAGCGGCCTTGTATGCCATACAGACCGTCAATCGGGTTGCTCGAGCCGAGCAGACGATGATAGGGGAGTAGCCGGAATATGACCGAACCAAAACTTGGTGCCTATATCTGCAAGGGCTGTGGTATCAGCGAGCGACTGAACTGTGACCAGCTGGCCCAGGTCGCCAGCAGTGAGGGCAAGGCCGCAGTTGTGCGCCAACATCCTTTTCTGTGTAGCGCAGCCGGGGTTGAAATGATTCGCAGTGATATGGCAGGGCAGGGCATTAACCAGGTTGTCATTGCCGCCTGCTCAAGACGTGCCAAAACAGAAGCCTTTGCGTTTGATACTGTGACCACAAGTCGCGCCAATTTGCGCGAAGGAGTGATCTGGATTCGCCCTGACCATGAGGATAACCAAGAAACCACTCAGGAAATGGCGGCCGACTATGTGCGCATGGCCTGTGCTGAAGTGCAGCAGATGCGCCAACCCGGGGGCAATACCGAAACCGGCGTCAATAAACAGATTCTGGTGGTTGGCGGCGGTATCAGTGGTTTGACCGCCGCATTGGAAAGTGCCGCCGCCGGTTACCACGTCCTGCTGGTGGAGAAATCGGCTGCTTTGGGCGGTTGGGCCAGCAAGCTTTATCGATCCATCCCGACGCGGGAGCCTTATGCTGACCCACAAGATACCGGTGTCGAACTGCTGATTCATCGGGTACAGACCGACCCTCAAATTACCGTCTACCTGAATAGCTACTGCAACCGCACCAGTGGGGCCCCGGGCCAGTTCAGTATCGACATCAGCACTGAATCCGGCGCCACCCATACCGTCAATGCCGGTGCCATTATCCAGGCTTCAGGCTTCACCCGCTATGATGCCAGTCAATTGCCGGAACTGGGCTATGGTCAATCCCCCGACATCATCGATCAGGCAGAGCTGGAGCGGCTGGCCAGCGCTGCTGGAACAGAGGGCAGCATTGTTCGCCCCTCGGACCAGGCTGAAGTCAAGGCGGTAGTTTTTGTACAGTGCGCTGGACAGCGCAGTAATCAGCCCGGTCACCTGCCGTATTGCTCTGGATTTTGCTGCAATGCCGCGATTAAGCAGGCCATGTATTTTAAGGACAACAATCCGAGTGTCGATACCGTTATTCTATACACGGATCTACGTACCCCTGGCAATGGTGAGGATTTCTACCGCAGTGCCCAACGCAAGGGCATTACCTTTAGCAAAGGCAAGGTGACTTCTGTGGTGCCGGGGAAACAGGGTGCAGAAGTCTTCTTTGATGACCTGATTCTGGATACCCAAACCAGTATCCAGGCAGACCTGGTGGTGCTGGCAACGGGCCAGATTGCCAATGCCGGAATCGACGTTGAGCACGTCACATCTGCCGAAGAACCGACCGATAAAACAGCTATTTCGGTATTGAACCTGAGCTATCGACAAGGCCCGGATGTACCCCAGCTCAAGCACGGTTTTGCCGACTCTCACTTCATCTGTTTCCCCTATGAAACCCGTCGTACCGGGATTTATGCCTGCGGCCCGGTGCGCCGGCCCATGGATATGGCCCAAGCCCGGATTGATGCCACGGGTGCCGCACTGAAAGCAATACAGGCGGTGGAAAATGCGGTTCTGGGACGGGCCGCTCACCCGCGCTCCGGAGACCTGAGTTTTCCCAGTTTTCGCAAAGAAGGTTGTACCCAGTGCAAACGCTGTACCGTGGAGTGCCCGTTTGGCGCTATTGATGAGGATGAAAACCGATACCCGCTGTTCAATGAAAGTCGCTGCAGGCGCTGTGGTACCTGCATGGGGGCCTGCCCGGTACGGGTGATTTCATTCCAGAACTATTCGGTTGACACGGTTGGTCAGCAGATCAAGCATGTCGAAATTCCCGATGAAATGGATGAGAAGCCACGTATCCTGATCTTGGCCTGCGAAAATGATGCGTACCCGGCACTGGATATGGCCGCTCACAACCGCCTTTCCTATAGCGCCTGGGTGCGGGTCATTCCGGTACGCTGCTTAGGTTCTGTTAACACCATCTGGATTACCGATGCTCTGAATAGTGGCTATGATGGCATCATGCTGCTGGGTTGCAAAAAAGGTGACAATTATCAATGCCATTTCGTCAAGGGTTCGGAAGTGGCGCATGACCGTATGAGCAAAATCAGTGATACCCTGGAGCAATTACAGCTGGAAAAAGAGCGAGTTGCCATCCACGAGGTGGAGATCACCGATATCCAGCGTTTGCCGGCACTCATCAACGACTATGCTGATGTGATTGAAAAAATCGGCATGAACCCCTTTAAGGGCTTTTGAAGATGACAACCGTCATATATCAGACCAGGAGCTCGTCCAGGAACAGAAAACCTGCTGCGGAAAAGCCGACTTTGGCCGGATTTCCCCATAATTTTCGTTAAATACAACCAGTATTCGCCTCAAATCATGGAAAAATCTGCCTCAAAACAGCCTCCGCCTACAACGACCGCGGAAAAATACCGTAACAATTTCTTGCGGGAAGTCGAGGACAACGTCGAAGAAGGCGAGTGGGTGAAAATGTGTATCCAGTGCGGTGTCTGCTCAGGCTCTTGTCCCCTGGGATCGGCCTGGGAACATCCACCACAGGAATTGTTCATGATGATCCGGGCCGGACAACGTGAGCAGGTGCTGCGCTCTGACTCCATGTGGATGTGTACGTCCTGCTACAACTGTATCGTGCGTTGTCCACGGCAATTGCCGATTACCCATATCATGCACGGTCTGGCCAACTATGCGCATCGTCTGGGTATTGCCCCGGCCCAGAATCCGACCCGACGCTTCGCAAAGATATTCTGGGACAATATCGCCCACAGTGGCCGCGTTAATGAACTACTGCTGTCGATCAAGCTGTACTTCATGAATGGCTTTGGCGAAGGCATTCGCATGGCATACCATATGGCCGGCATGGGCTTTGCGATGTTCAAGACCGGTCGCCTCGACCCCTTCGGTCTGTTTATGCACAAGGGCATTAAAAATACCAAGGAGCTGCAGACCATGCTGACAAAAGCCCGCGAAATCGAAGATCGTCGTCGTGGTCTTGGTCTTGGTGTCGCGGTGAAAGCTGACTGATTACGGAGCCACGATATGGCCAAAAAAGAATACTCCTATTTTCCCGGTTGTAGCTCGGTACGCAGCGCTTCTGCTTCCAACTACATGGTTTCGGTGAACACCATGTGTGAGAAGCTGGAGATCGCACTGAATGAAATTCCGGATTGGAACTGCTGCGGGGCCTCGATCGGATACGCAGAAGGTGGTGAACTACCACGCCATGTTCTCAATGCCCGGAATATTGCCCTGTCCGGCAAACATAATCCCGGCCAGGACATTGTCGCCACCTGTGCAGCCTGCTGGTTGGGTACCCGCGAGACTCAGGAAAGGCTCAATGAGGACCCGGATATGCTGACCGATACCCGCACGGTATTGCAGGAAGGAAATCTACAGGATTATTACAGTCAAAATATACCGGTCCGTCATATGGTTGAGGTCATGATTGAGGATATCGGCTATGAAGGATTGGCCAAGCCTGTGGTCAAACCCCTCAAGGGGATTAAATTTGCCGGCTATGTGGGCTGCCAAACCAACCGGCCGTTTGGAATTGACGGGGAATCTTTCGAAAACCCGCGTTATCTGGATAAAATGGTCGAGATCGTTGGCGGTGAAGCGATTACGGATTATGAGAAGAAAGTTACTTGCTGCGGCGGCGCCCTGGCGTTTTCCGAGCCGGAAAAAAGCCAAAAGCAGATTCATGACATTGTCGAAGCCGCGTATGATCAGGGAGCGGACATGATTGTTACCCCCTGTCCGGTTTGTCAAATGAATGTTGAGGTCTATCAGGGTCAGATCAACAAGCGTTATGGTACAAATTTCTCCATGCCGGTCACGTACTATAGCCAGATTCTTGCAGTGGCCTATGGCAGTACTGGCAAGGAAGCTGGTCTGAAGGGTAATATTATCCGAGCCAAGGCCCTGGAGAAAATTGCGAACAAGTAATCGTCTGAGCCGCACTCATCCGAGAATAGAGAACCTACTGCGGATAAGTGGACTTTGGCCCGATTTCTCCCTTCACCATGAAAAAATCGGCCTCAAATCCGCTTCCCCTCGCTACGACTTCTATTCTCGGACAGCCTCCTAGATTAATCCGGCAAACGGCTGAACTTCGACCAGGTCACCGGGCTTGATACCGTCACAAGTTTCATCGAGCAGAATAAAACAATTGGCACGGCTCATGGAGGTCAGAATACCGGAACCTTGGTGGCCGGCACTGGTGACCTGCCATTGCCCATGGCCGGTTGACTGCAAGATGCCGCGCTGAAATTCGCAGCGGCCGGCACGCTTGCGGATAGCATGACGACTGCGGGCGGTGAAGGTAAAAGCGGCCTGTGGATGCTGACCGCTGAGTCGCAGCAATGCTGGCAGTACGAATTGGTAGAAAGTGACCATGACAGCAACCGGATTGCCAGGCAAGCCAAAAAAAGCGGCCTTATCGAGGTGGCCGAAGACCAGCGGGCGGCCGGGTTTCATGGCAATTTTCCAGAACGACATGGTACCCATTTCCTGCAGCAACGGCTTGATGTAATCGGCATCACCTACCGAGACCCCGCCGGAGGTGATCACCACATCGCAGGTGGCGGCAGCGTCGAGTAGGACTTTACGCAACAGCTCCGGCTGGTCGGCAACCACGCCCAGATCAAGGAGATCAACATTGAGTCGCTTGAGCATGGAATAGAGGCTGTAACGGTTACTGTCATAGACGTCACCATCCCGCAGTGATTGGCCAATACTGCGCAGTTCATCGCCAGTGGAAAAAAAGGCTACCCGAGGGCGGCGTATGACATCGATTTCGCCGATACCTAAAGAAGCAATAATACCGATATCGGCTGCAGTGAGGCGTTGGCCTGGCGACAGCACGATGTCTCCGGTCTTGATGTCTTCACCTGCCTGGCGAATATTCTGGCCACTGTGACCACCAGCGCCAATTCGAATCCGTCCATCAGCGAGTCGTTCAACCCGCTCCTGAATCACTACGGTATCCGTACCCTCGGGCAGGCAGGCTCCGGTCATGATACGAACACACTGGCCCTGTTCGCAGCGGCCAGAGAACGGCAGCCCTGCCAGTGCAGTGCCGACCATGACCAAGTCAACGTGGTCTTGCGAAGGCAGATCGGTAGCGGCCAGGGCGTAGCCATCCATTGCAGAATTAGTATGGGAGGGGACGTTGACCGGAGAAACCATGGCGGCTCCGAGCACCCGGTCGAGTCCTTCGCGCAGGGCCAGTCGCTCCAAAGTGGTCAGTGGGTTGATGGCATCAAGGATGTGATGGCGAGCCTGTGCCGGTGTCAGGTTATGGTCGTGTGCGTCGGCACAACAATCCTGGTGGGCTGTGGTCATGATCGTTTCATTCTTGGCATGGGTTTATTGGCTAAGTTGAAGTGAGTAATAATAAATTCGGCCACCTGCCGGGGTTGATTGAGATCCAGTAACGGCAAATCTCCGGCAGCCAAGGCTTCATCACTGGCTATAGCAATGATATCTGATGATAACGGGAACAACAGAGGTCTGCCCAGTGCCGGGCGGTGTAGCAGAATCTTGGCAAAGGTTTCGTGCTTAAAACCCTCCACCAGCACCAAATCCACCAACTCTGGTTTGAGTTCGGACAGCGCGTCGGCGAGCACCGGCTCGGTTAGATCTTTGTAATTTTCCGTCATGCACACGGTACGTTGCGATGAAGCCAGCACCACCTGACGGGCACCGGCAAGACGTAAGCGGTAACTGTCCTTGCCGGGTTGATCAATATCGAAGCCGTGGTGGGTGTGTTTGATCACTGATACTGCAATGCCCCGATCGATCAAGGCTGGAATCACTGCGGCCAATAGGGTCGTCTTGCCGGTACCACTATAGGCACAACAGCCAACAATCGGCTTGGGGAAATCATTCATAGCGTATGTTCCGGGCCGCTACGTGGAGTATTTCAGCGTGTGCATAGTCGCAAGTTGCTGTGGTGTGTTGACATTATTAAAACATTCAGGGCAGTGTGAAAAGTCTGCAATCGCCATGGTGTGCCTAGCATACCATAGATCGATTTTGCGCCCACCCTGGTGTAAGAAAGTCAGCAGATCTGGCAACATAAACACAGGAATCAGCGCGAAAACAGGTTGTAGGCGCTGCCCATCATGGGCTACAGCCAGTTGATGTTGGTGGCCCAGGGCGATGAATAACCGGGACACCAGATCGAGGGGTAACAGGGGAGAATCACAAGGAGCAGTAACAATATAGTCGGTGTCCGCTGTGGCCATGGCCGCAGCAAAACCGGCCAGAGGTCCCTGAAAGTCACTCATGGTATCTGCCACCACGGTATAACCCAGGGTCTGGTAGCGTTCGAGGTTGCGATTGGCGTTGATCAATAGCGCATCTACCTGCAAAGACAAGGCCTTGATGGACCACTGAATCAAAGCGGTTCCGTTCAGCTTGACCCAGCCTTTGTCAATTCCACCCATACGACGACCCATACCGCCGGCCAGAATAACACCGGTCACAGTTGGAGAATGGCTGACAGTATTCATCGTGACCTACGGTATGTAATGTGATTACCCTGGAATCAGGCCCGAGGTATTTCGAAAGAGCCTGCTTTGTGATACGTTTAAGTTGGTATGAGTGCTACAGTAACATTATAAACCGGCGTGGGATGAAACAAAAAAATGAGTAACTATTCAGCGTATTCATCTTTTGTCCCATTACGGCGTGTGTTCGTACTCG